>ERZ780075.170-NODE-170-length-32884-cov-19.422096_pt1 | contig 32884 bp, 29 predicted proteins | sample MGYA00511839_ERZ780075 | MGnify/ENA primary metagenome ERZ780075 (study PRJEB29588, sample SAMEA2155953) | human gut metagenome | biome: human gut; feature: human-associated habitat; material: faeces | place: Denmark | collected 2008/2010 ...
TGCAGTGATCCTCTACATACAGCCAGTCACGCACATTCTTTCCATCTCCATAGACAGGAAGCGGCTTATCCGCGAGTGCATTCGCGATCATGAGCGGGATCAGCTTCTCGGGAAACTGATCCGGTCCGTAGTTATTGCTGCAGCGGGAGATCGTCACCGGCACCCCATACGTCCGGTGATACGCCCCCACCAGAAGATCCGCACTCGCCTTCGAGCTGCTGTACGGCGAGCTCGTATGGAGCGGCGTCTCCTCCGTGAAAAAGAGATCCGGCCGATCCAGCGGCAGATCCCCATACACCTCATCCGTCGACACCTGATGATACCGCTCGATGCCATACTTCCGGCACGCATCCATCAGGACCGCCGTGCCGATGATATTTGTCTCGAGAAAAATCTCCGGATTTGCGATCGAGCGATCCACATGCGACTCCGCCGCGAAATTCACGACCACATCCGGATGCTCCTCTTCAAAGAGCCCATAAACCGCTTCCCTGTCGCAGATATCCATCTTCACGAAGCGGAAATTCGGAAGATCCATCACGCCCTTCAGCGTCGACAGATTCCCCGCATACGTCAGTTTATCCAGACAGACGATGCGGTCTTCCGGATGCTCTTTTAACATATGAAAAATAAAATTTGAGCCGATAAATCCGGCCCCGCCGGTTACGATGATAGTCATTATTCGTTTTCTCCTCAGTTTTTGACATACTTTTCAAACACCTTGCAGGCTGAATTTTTTATTTCATAAAATAAGAGCGAACAGCCAAGTACCATCCCCGTACGCGCTATATTTCGGATCCACATCCGATGATTCATCCAAGCGTCCACGGCTATCCAGTCTAAACAGTGCATTGAAAAAATAAGCAGCGTATGCCTTCCAATAAATACCAACAAATCCTTAATCTGTTTATTCTCTTCCAACGCCTTACAAAGAGTGCAGATCACAAAAGTACCACCTACAGCCTCAAGTACGCTGACAGACAAATAGGGATAGCTTCTCCCTGCCATTTCGATATAAATACCAAGATGCAGACAATATAACCATACACAAGAAACCTCTAAAAAAATGCCCAGCTCATATCTATCAAAAATTTCTGCATGCTCTTTCCAAACCATTCCCAAATATACGAAGAGGACCGCCACCATCGTGACATCTGCATTTTGTGGCAGCCATTTTCCTCGCCAGCCCAATAAAAGACCAAGCATGCCAATAGCCAAAAAGATAATGCCAATTCTTTTTTTTGAAAAACAAAGCGAGATGGCATCCATGCATGTTTTCGCTCAAAATAAAGAAAAAAGAAAGCAGACAGCACCTGCCGCCGGATGCTTCGGCAAAGAAACACCGGAAGCCCAATAATACGCGTCCGCCGTAGTACGAGTGATCTGCCAAAATGTATCAAATGAAAGATTTCCGCCTTTCAGCCACTGTGCAAGGATCGATAAGACACCTATGCACAGACATGGACCCATCAAATGAAGCGCATTCTTACGCAAATGCTTCCTGCACTCCATCAGATTCTTCGCCAGACGAGTCGTGTATCCAGACAACATGAAAAATAATGGCATATGAAAAGAAAAAATGAAATTCCTCGTGAGTCCGCCAAACTCCACGGTATGACCAACAATCACCAGAATGATAGCGATCCCCTTCGCAATATCGATCCAGTCAATACGTTCTGTCTGTCAAAAGCAGACGCTGTCTCTCTTCCCTCGCGCAAGCTCTTTTTATTCTATAAAATACACCGCAGCTGAAATCTGACACCTTGTAGCCTACCACCTGATGTCTTAATATCTAACGTCTCCTAGTCTCCAAAGCCTCTTACATCGCTCCGACGATCTCTTTCAAATATGCACGGAAATCATCCCCCAGATCCTCACGGCGCAGAGCAAATTCCACGACAGCCTTGAGATATCCGAGCTTATTTCCAGTATCATACCGCTGCCCTTTGAAATTGTAAGCGTAGACCTTCCCATTTCGCGCCAGTACGCGAAGCGCATCCGTCAGCTGGATCTCTCCGCCCTTCCCAGGTTTTGTTTCTTCCAAAATAGGAAAAATATCTGGAGTGATCACATACCTTCCCAAAGCAGCAAACCGACTTGGCGCTTTGGCGACAGACGGCTTCTCGATCATATCCGATACCTTCATCAGATCAGGATCCATCTCTGGTTTCCCATCGATGATACCGTAGGAAGACACCTGCTCCTCCGCAACCATCTGACAGCCGACAATCGTTGTCCCTGTCTTCTCATACTGCCGAATCAACTGATGCAGCGCCGGCTCTCCTTTCCCGTTATACACGACATCATCCCCTAAAATGACGCCAAACGGCTCATCATCCACAAATTCCCTGGCACACAGGATCGCATCCCCCAGGCCACGCATATACGGCTAGCGCACATAGTGTACCTTGATACCAGAAATCTTCCGGATCTCTTCCAGCAAAGCCTCCTTCCCATGTTCCTCCAAGTGCGACTCCAGCTCAGGGGATGAATCAAAGTGATCCTCGATAGCCCGCTTCGCATGGCCAGAAATGATCAGAATCTCCTCGATTCCACTTGCCAAGATTTCTTCAACAATATACTGGATCGTCGGCTTATCGACGATAGGAAGCATTTCTTTAGGCATAGCCTTTGTCTCCGGCAGGAAACGCGTACCGAAGCCTGCGGCGGGTATTACTGCTTTACGAATTTTTTGCATTCAAATTCTCCTTGTAATATCTATTAATGATTTCCAATCGGTGATACCAATGAGTTCATCATATATCTTCATTGTCAGCAAAACAAGCAGACGAAGCAAAACATAGTAATTATATTCATGATTTACCTTTGGCCCATACACTTTTCCATGAGCATAAAGATTTCTTAATTGCGGCCCATTAGATGAACTAATCGTATTTAGATAATAGTTAAAGTACCGTCCTTCTTGCTCAGACAACAAAGTCTCACCCAAAAGAATCATATCACTTTCTTGTAAAAATTGAATTGCCTCCAAATTTCTACTTGATTGACTATAATAAGCAGTCTCACAAAAATCGAAATGATACAAATCCCGCAGCGCCCTTATTACATATGGATTTGTCCAAGATAAAACTCCATCACCTGATATATACAAATAGCCCTTATTTATAAGTCTCTGAATAGGTTCACTCTGATAGTCTGCAAAATCATCAAGATGCATTGTCCCCTGACAAATCAAGTCATAGAAGCAATTACATTCCTCTTTGATCACCTTTGCATGACGAAGAATTGACTGATCTGAAAAAAGAAGATACGTAAGTGATTGAAAAGGCTTACCTTTTCCATAAAAATATTTTGCCTTAATAAGGCTGGGAATTTTTCTATAATCCTCCTTTAGCGACTGGTACTGAATATAATCCCAGTCTACACTTCCTTTAGATACATAGCAGGAGTATTGATTAAAGATACCTTCTATGCAGTTTGCCACAGCTTCAGCGCGTGCATTAAATCCCACATTCTGCCTCAGTAAATTTATATGAAATCCTTTGATGCCAAGACCTTCAGGTAAATAGCGATGATAGAACCACTCCAAAATATCTTCTAATGGATGATGTGTTCTTTCCAGCAAACTACAATAAGCAGCCAGGGTGGAATAATAAAATAAATCATACCATCTGAAATATATGCTTTGTGTATAATGCTTTTTCTGTGGAATTTGGCAAATATACTCAAAGGGCCTCAAATCATGCTCATGAGAAATGGCAACGATTCTATTTCGAGAGTCGCAAAAATAAAATGGATAATAGAAATTTTGCAATAAATGCTCATTTGACATATCCCCTATTACAAAGTCCTCACTGTAGGAGAAAAAAATCTGATTATAATCTTTTGACAAATCCAGAAAAGGGACCTTCTGCTTTGGAGAAAAATCAGTACGCATCTTAAGCGGTATACGCAAAGTTTCCTCATCCTTTGAAATAGTATGTATGATAATCTCATATTTCCTTTTGGCTTCCGCTTTGACTTCAGCGCTTACAGGAAAATCGGAAGAGAGAACCATTTCCAAATATTGGGCCGATGGACTTGTGCTCCGAATAAATCGCGTCAACGCTTCATCCATATGTTTTTGTGTATACTCTTTAGGAAAGTAATACATCGCTCCATCGGTATTCAAATAACCATTAAAAATAAAGCGGTACGAAAAAGGATAATCTTCCAGCAGTTTTATCAGTTCTGTTTGGAATGCATTGACAATATCTTTATGTTTAAGGATTTCATCCAAAGTTTTCTCCTGGATTTGAGGAAACGAACATAAACTTATAAACTGAGAAACACTCACCTGCCAATACTTTTTAGTTTTATCAAGCGCATTCCAAAAATCAGAAATATAATCTAATTCAATATGTTCGTATTGTTCAATCATGCTTCCAATATCAAGAGAGTTAAACAGCCTCTGCGCTTTATGAAATGATTGAGACAAAAAAGGATATTGAGAATCATATTTTCCCTTTGCCACATCATTGAAATGACTATAGCCGATACCGACATTATAAAGCTCCAGTATGTCATTCAAATCGAATGTATCTTTAGATTTCTCAGGCAGGCTATTATCAGCGAATAATCGACTGATTTGCGGTAGCCTCTCATCCCAAAACAGATAATTTGCTAAGTCATTATCTCCATAATATTTAATTCTATTTATCAATGATTTTCACCTCCTGCATCCAGTTGAATTTTAGATATGTTATGGAGCTTCTAGTATTACACGATGGTGAGCCACAAGATACGCTGTCAAGAGCTATCCACGTTCCCCAAAATTATCACAAAGGAGCCGTCCAATGCCCCGCGCAATGAAAAAGAAATACAGGCAAATCAAGAGTGCCACATCTACAGCATGCAACCTGCTCTCTATTCCATATTGTATGTCTCTCATACATATATCCATATATCCAAAAAAGTCAGAAGTGCTGTATTATTAGTAAATAGTTATTAAGAAATATGAACTGTTAAAGCCTTCCATAGCTCTATCAGCCCAGCATCTAATACATCACAGGTAAAATAATCTTTCCTCATATCATTGACAGTCTTAACCTTTGGAATATAGAACGACCTGATATCAGGATTTACAAGTGACAGGCTGACATATTGATTAAAATAACCCGACAAGACAGACGGAAAATTAAAAAGCAGATAGAAACCAAATCGTACTGCGTATAAAATAATATTTGAAGCAATGGCATTTAATGATGTCTCCAGTGACGCATCTACAAAGTCATTACCGCGATCATGTTTTACACGATTATATTTATCATACCATAATTTATCATACCATATAAGAGACTTGGTAGGCTGATTCTCATTCCAATCGTCAAAAGGTTTAAAAGGATGTAAGTCCGCATAGGGTTTAAATTTAACTTCATAGTCCGTAAGATGGGCTGGTTTATTCAATTTTATAAAGTCCTTTGATGTATAGTCTCTTCCCTCTGGATGTATTTGATTTGCCCTAAGTATATGCCTGCATTGATTTTCAAATTCCGTAGAGGCAAGAATGATCAGTTCCCTAAGCCGATGCCCATAGCAGGAAAGATTACACTCTACCGGTTCTATATACGAAAATATGTCAACAAGTTTTTTGAAGAAGCAAAAATAATTCCTGACTTTCATCTTCTTTTTCCAAAGATGTGTATCGGAGTCCCTGCTGCAGTTCCTTATATGTATATAGTCCCGGCCTCCAGATGGAAGGATGTGCAACTCCAACATCTTCGTACCTAGACTGAATGTCATCCGCTCCGAATCGATTGACCACCCACTGTATCAATGAAGTCCCTTCTTTCCCCCTTCTATTACAGTAAGCCCTGGGAAAATAGTAAACAAACCTTCTCCTCTACCATACATATGAACATAGAAATCACCGTCTTCATAAGCAAATCCCAACGGGCATTCTTCATTTAGCCGACTACTCGGAATCCAGTTAGGTAAAGTAATTTTCATATTACGATAACAGATGGCCTTCATTACTACCACCTCCTCAAATGACACAGTACCTTACAACACTCGCCATTTTGAGCAAAGCCGAGAAATTTTCCTCATCATACAGCCTGCCAAAAGTGAATTATACGATGCAAGACGCACTGCCTATCTGAAGTATGCTTGTAAAACCATGGCACTGTTTCTTGCCTGGCCAAGCTCAAGTTTATCGAATATGCAATTTTCTTAATACAGCCTGGATTTTCTCTCGTTCCATCTGATTCATAGCAAAGGCATATATCATTACCATATACAGTATTGTATACATTGCTGCCTTCAGGACGAAAGACCCTATTCCCCCTTGTGGCAAAAGGTATACATTAGCAGCATATCCTACCACAAGACATACACCTGTAACCAGAGATATCCTGCCTATCTGTTTCCAGAAAGAGGCAATGGCAAGGTGTACCTCTTTTGCGTAGTACCAGTTCATAATAAATCCATTTCCTACAATCATGGAAATACCGGTAGCCACTGCACAGCCAATACCGCCATATTTGATTCCCAGCGGGATAGCGAGGAGAAGATTCAAAGCCCCTGTGAGAAAATAAATACGAGCGCGGAAGTCATAACGGTTCATGGCCTGCATAATGGCAAGGCCTATGTTTTGGATCAAATCTACTGTAAATGGAAGAATAATGAGAAGAGTAATGATATAACAGTCTTCAAACCCTGCCCCTGCCCATAAGGCAATAAACTGCTTTCCGAAAATAATAAAGCCGGTCGCCACCAAGGCCAGAAGATAGTACTGCCATCTGCCTATCTGAATAAAGAGATCAGAAAGGCTGCTGATGGGCTCCTTCCTAGCCACCATGCCGGTAACATGAGGCAGATACACGCCAGAAATAGCTGTTGACAGTGCCATATAATTCATATAAATCAGCGAAGCAATAGAATATACCGCCACAGCCGTAGTACCGCTGATAATTCCCAGAATAATCTGGTTTGTTTTCCAAAAGACCTGGTCAATCAATGACACAGCAAAAACACTCAGAGCCAGCTTTTTAAATTCTGAGAAAAGCTCATGGTTCCAATAATGAAAATGAATTTTCACATGAAGGTCATGGAAACAATAATATACTCTTGCCCCACTGAGAACCAGATTCAGAACCGTCTGCACAGTTGCCACAGAAAAGGCGCTGGGATGCTGTTGTAGCACAAGTACGACAAGAACTGGCTGCATGACCAGCTGAATAGTCTCCATCCCTTTTAAAAAGAAAAACCGCTCATGGGCATTAATGACGGAACGAAAAACCATGGTAGATAAAGTAATGACAATATTCAAAAGTAAAAGCAGGAAAATCTGCTTTGCCTCCCCCACCTCGGCTGCCGTCATACTGTTTCCGAAGGCATCTCCCAAAAAACAGTAGCATACCCCGCCGATCAGTAACACCACCACCATGACCAGCCCGTAGCAACGGAGAGAAACGGCCAGGATATTTTCCATTCCTCGATAATCTTTTAATGCCTTATACTTCGTATAAAAACGAATCACCGTAGCTGACAGGCCAAAATCCATCACACTAAAATAGGCAATGAGTGAGCCCATGAGCTGGTAAAGCCCGTACTCACTTTTCCCAATGTAGTGTAAAAGAATTGGGACATAAATAAAGCCCAGTACCGCATTAAGGAGAATATTGGTATAACTTAAAAGGATGCCTATTTTACGTTCATTCATTCATAGACCTTTCCCTACCGAAAGCCACTGCATAAGAGAGCCCCAGAAGCAGCCATACAGCATACATCAGATTCAAACTGCCATTACACCCCGCCATCATAGACGAAATCAAGGCGAGCATCATCATCATAGCCGTCAGATCCTTGCGAATCACCCATTTTTTCAATAGTCTTAAGAGTACATAAGCAAAAGGAAACAAAAAAGTACCCAAGCCCAAAATACCTGTACTAGAGAAACGGCTGACAAACTCATTCATAGCGTCTGGCATAGAGTAACCAGCCGCCATCGGACCACGCTCCTCCTGATACCGTATCCAAGAAGAAATTTCCCCATTTGCTGCTTCCTCGGGTGTGAAATTATCAGCCACATAAACACCAGTGAGTCCTTTCCCCACGCCCAACAGCGGATGCTGCAACCCAGTTCGGAAATGTGCCTTCAAAAGTCCATATCTAGCACCATTACTGCGCTTATTATTGGAAGCCAGACTCACCAGATTATCCTCAAGGGTCCGCTGAACCACAGACTGCGCTTGATTGGCGCGGCTTAACGAAGTGGTCTTTACAAAGGAAACATATCCGACAAAACCAATCGTCACACATACAATCAGTACAGCGAACTTCTTCAGTAATTCATATTGTCTTCCCCAAAAAATCAGACACACCAGAAGTAACAGCATACCCGCCAGCATAGCGTAGGCTGTTCTTGCCTTAGTCATAAATACGAGAAAAGCCATCACCATCGTTAAAGGCAGTGCCGCCCTCCTATTTGTGTCAGACTGAATATAGCCATACCAGATTAGTGGCAATCCAAAAGCGATATAATTCCCTACATGCGATGGCTCCGGAAATACCAATCTCAGCTGCCCCTTCCAAAGAAGCGGAGGCCACCAGCCATGGTTCGTCACAATTGGATGAATGTAAGGATTAATAAACGACAAGATTTCCTTTGCCGTTTCATTTCCTGCGAGATACAGCACCTCTGCAATGGCATAAACAAAAAGAACACAGCAAGAACAAGTTACCGCTCTTACTGCCAGTCTCAACGCTTGAGACCATTCATCTTTATACCAAGCATATACCAGATACGCTCCACCCAGACACCAAAAAGCCTCGAGCAGGACTCCTTTGATTTCTCGTGCAATGAGCCATACCTGCATGAGATGCTTTTGCTCCACGTGAATCCCATGCGCCTGCAAAAAGCTCATCACTTTCGGTAATTTCTCGATCTGATCCGCCGGACCATTCAGTATGAGATCATAATAAGGATAATCGATGAGTCCCACTATGGCTGCCAGCATCATGATTCCTACAAATATAGCAGCATACTTGCAGAAGACTTTAAAGTCCACGAATACATTGTGATAGCGATACTGGCAATAAAAGCTGTATATAAATGCTGCCATCAAAGGGTAGAACTCCAGTTTCCCACCTACCGGACCACCGATAAAATTCATCTGTATCGGCTTCGGTACACTATCGAAAATCAATACAAATACCATCAAGAAAAAGAGCGTATTGCGGACTCGTCTATTCAAATTCCTGTCCTCCATATCATATTCTCGTATCAAAATCAACCATCTATCAAATGATTACATCAAAACGCATGATAAGCAACTCATTTTGGGACAAGAGCAGACTTTCCCCAGTTATATGCACCTGTTATAAGTTTCAACAATGAAACAGGAAGCACGCAAACCATAAGTTTCATCTTCATCCAGCATCCGACTCGGGCTCGGCAAAACATACCCAGCCCAGACAAAATTTTCCCTCGTACCATTCTGCCCGCCAATCCATCTCGCTTATCTACGCTGCGAATCCCCTGAATACAGTAACGCACCAGCCTCGGGATATACTGCCGGCATAGCAGCACCTGTCGGGTTTCCTCGCCAGCGCCGGTCATGCATCGTTCTAAAACCTCAAGATCGTCCACCTTTTTGTAGACACCATAGCTGTTTACTGCACTGTCCGGACGTTGGAAATAATGGTACGCTGACAAATACAGATACAGATACAGTCCATCATTCGCCTCAGTAAACTGAAAAGAAAGTATAAATCCTCTCCATAAATGATATTCTCATCAAATCTAACCATTTTACAACCATTTGCCATTTCATAAAAAGCCCGATTTCCATCCAGATACAGGTCAGGCGATGGAGAAAATTTACAGATCACATGCCCTTCTCCATCGTCCTTCACATAATTATTCATCAATAACTTTGACTGTATTCTTTTCAAACCAGGGACTGCTTTCTGAAAATAATCTACATTCAGCCAGTCATCGCTATCTACAAAGCAGAGATACTCTCCGTTTGCCATGTCGATTCCCACATTACGCGCTGAGCCTACGCCGCCATTGGCTTTATGCACCACACGAATACGCCCATCTTCTTCGGTCAGCTCATCGCAGATAGCACCTCTCCAATCCGAGCTTCCATCATCCACTAGAATAATTTCGATTTTGCCATAAGTCTGTTCCATGAAGGAGAAAACACACCGTCTCAAATATCTCTCTACATTATACACCGGTACAATAACACTGATCAGCATACCGGCACACTTTCATGTGACGGTACTGTTGGTTTGTCAAACATATGTTACACCGTGCTTGATGAGATCATGGAGTGTATCTTTTGGAGATTTCCATCCAAGCGGTCGCATTGGGAATAGAAAGATGGTTTTTTGCGATGTACGAGAGACAGTCTTTTATCACCTGTGCGCCTTTTGCCACTGACAGGCTTCCGATCAGTCCGACGTGCATAGCGTCTCGCTTCGGATGAATAAGCTCTGGGTTTTCCCGCATTTGGATGGTATCCAGTGGGAAATAGCGCTGCACACGTTCCTTCATATCCTTGCTCGGGACAAGGATCAATCTTGCCTCTTTCAGATAGTCCAGCCAGCAGTTTCTCCAAGAGGAGATCTGCTTTACCTGGCATCCCATCGTCGGCGAAGTAAATCCACGGCGCGCGAGGCAGGCATTGCAGTCAGCCTCGCCTTTTTCTCCGCAGTACACGTCATGTTCGTCCGTCAGCTTGATGAAAGGACAGATGAAATAGTAATCATGCAGCGTCACGACCAGCGGCACATGCAAAGCCCGATGAAGCGTCAACATCCACGGCTCGGCATCAAGCAAGTGTTCGACATGGATCATCCCTACATTCGCTGTTTTCAAAAGCTGCAGAAGACGGCAGCCGTCTTCATCCCAAAAGCGGATGACATGCTGCACTTTCCCTTCTTTGTAGAAATAAACTTTGATCAGGCGTCGAAAGGTCTGTATAAAAAGAACGACCTCCCCTTGGCGGCTCCACTCCCTCGCCATCTCAAAAGCATGGCGAGGCGTGCCACCGCCGGAGACATTGGTCAGGATAATGGCTATAGTTAACTTTTCTTTTGAGTCAATCCCAATATCTGCTTTATTTTTTTCTTGTTTGCCCCCCCTAAATTCCTAATGTAATCATAAAACGGAAGTTTCTTTTTAAAATTGCTATACTCATCGGAGATCTCTATTTCCTTTGCTCTGAGTGAAGCCATGATGTCTAACCAATATGGCTCATACAGTTTCTTATGCTTCTTTAAAATGTAATCGTAAGATTCAATTAAATGAGCTGCATGTTCATTCAACTTGGTGGAACGAGAAACTTGCTTGATTCGATAGAAGAAAAGTGTTTCTGGGATCTGATATACTGTTCTTCCCAATTCCAAAATTGATAACCAGAATTCATAATCCTCTACACCAAAACGCATATGACTATCATATCCGCCCACAGCTTCCCAGTCTTCCCGCCTAAACATCGCCGTCACAAATATTACATTATCCAGTAACATCTGCTTGAGTGAGTAATCAGGCAACTCCCAAGCTCCAGTTTTTGCGCCAAAGAAGCTTGCCTTGCAATAAACAATGCCGCAATCACTGTGCTTCTCTAAATACTTGACCGCTTTTTCTATATAGGATGGCTCAATCTTGTCATCTGCATCAAGGGGCAATATATACTTTCCTCTTGCCTGTTGAATTCCTAAATTTCTAGCTACAGACGGACCTGAATTTATTTCTTTTACTTTTTTCAGGCAATCCATTTTTAACGCGTCAAACTCGCGTACACTATTAGCATCAGTAGATCCATCATCAATGAGAATAACCTCTATATGGGAATAGGTTTGCTCAGAAACAGATTGAAGTGATTCCTTTATATATTTGCCATCATTAAAATATGGAATAATAACACTTACCAGCGGAATATCAACTGTACCTTGCTCTGTTAATACACCCTCATTATTCAGGATAACCTTATTCATATTGTATTCCTCATATTCAACAATCGTCAGATCACTAATTTCTAATCTCTACTCGATCCGTATCTTCCCCTCCACGACCTTCAGGAGATACTGTCCATACGGGCTCTTGCCATACTCTTTCGCACTTTCTGCCAAAGCTGCCTTATCGATCCAGCCGTTCACGTAGGCGATCTCTTCCGGCATGGAGATGTGGATACCGGCGCGGGTTTCTACAGAGCGGACAAATTCAGTGGCTTCGTAGAGGGAGTCCATCGTGCCGGTATCGAGCCAGGCGTAGCCGCGGCCCAGGGTGACTACGTTTAGATTTCCTTTTTCAAGATAGATCTTATTGAGATCTGTGATCTCAAGCTCGCCTCTCGCGGAGGGCTTCACCTGCTTCGCGTATTCACAGACATTCTGGTCATAGAAATAGAGACCTGTCACAGCGTAGTTCGACTTCGGATGGGCAGGTTTCTCCTCGATGGACTTGGCACGCCCTTCTTCGTCGAAGTCGATGACGCCGAAGCGCTCCGGATCGTCGACGTAGTAGCCGAAAACCGTGGCACCTTCCGTGCGGGAGGCGGCTTCTTTCAGGTACTTTGTGAGGCCTGCGCCGTAGAATATGTTATCCCCCAGTATCATCGCGCAGGGCTCTCCATCGACGAATTCTTCTCCCAGGATGAAGGCCTGTGCGAGGCCGTCAGGAGAGGGCTGGACTTTGTAGGAAAGATGGATGCCATAGCGCGAGCCATCACCTAAAAGGCGCTCGAAGTTTGGCAGATCCTTCGGGGTAGAGATGATGAGGATATCCTTGATCCCCGCCAGCATGAGTGTGGAGAGGGGATAGAAGATCATCGGTTTGTCATAAATCGGAAGCAGCTGCTTCGATGTGACCATAGTCAGCGGATAGAGACGGGTGCCGCTGCCACCTGCTAAAATAATACCTTTCATCGCTTGAACCTTTCTTTATTGCGTACAACTTAGATTTTTTCATCAGGGAAACGCTGATTCAATAGCAGAATCCGTTTTCCCTTATTTTTCATCATTCCAGTGCCTGCCTCTATTTTATACTATTTCATAATAACTGATACAGCCATTTCCTCATAAAAAGGCCATAGGCAATGGCTGCGCGGAGAAGGAGCTTCTCGGTCATCGATATCTCTCCATACTCGGTATAGAAAAAATATTTGGAAAGAAAAAGCCGCTTCATAGTGCTTCATGGACTTTCTGATGGAGACGGAGCGGTTGTGGAAATAGGAGATGTCCGTGTCGACGGCCATCCGATAGCCCGCTTTCAGGAATTTTTTTCCAAGGATCTGCTCTTCATAGAAGAGGAAGACGCGATCGTCCAGCCCTCCGAGTGAGCGGTAGACGTGGGCATCGATAGCGAAGAGGGATCCGGGAAGCCACTGGACGTATTGAACGCCCATCCCAGGACATACGAGTTCACCACGGAAGGGGAAGAGCTTTTTCAGAAGGAGTGTACATTCGAGCGTCTCGCGGGCGCAGGAATTGATTTTCTTATTCATGATGGGGTAGATTGCGTGCGGCGGCATCTTCATATAACCAGATGCCGCTTGGACCTAGTATTTCTCCATATCTCTCACCACCTGGATCAGAAAGGTTTCGGTAAACTCCACATCTGGATTCGCGATGAGAAGAATGTCCATATGATAGTGATCCATCAGATAAAAAGCACCGAAGTTGTTTCCATAGGAGTAGCTCCCATTCTTGTCACTCTGGAGAACATCGACTTTCTCATCAGATAAGCGCTGCAACGCAGCAAAAGAGCCATCCAGCGACCGGTTATCCACGACCGCGATATGATCTATGCTGTCATAGACCCAAATTGTCTCACACAGCTTTCTCGTCGTCTCGGAATCATTATAGTTAAGTATGATGACTCCAATGTTTTTTTTCATCTATCATTAAAGTATTTCCTCTCACATTCTCGTCATCACGGCTATCCTGCTCTGCACGACAAGCCAGGATGGCGTCTTTCGTGGCTTCGAGGTATCCGTACTTCCACTTTAAGTCTGGTTCGAGGTAAGTCCCCTCTGCCCATTCGTTCCACGCATTGATAAAAACGATGCGATCATCAATCGTATCATTTGCCTTTGTTTCATGAATAAGATCAATTAGCCATTTTTTGTACAATTCAGGTGTCGCGCCGTCAAGGATCAACCCCTTGTTTTTCTTGCGGGCTGTATTATCCCACATTGGTGAAAGTGCCCGGTACAGTCCATCTCGTTGCAGCTTGAAATATCCCTTTTCTTCTACAAACCCCTCGTAGTCATAGACTTTTCCTAAAAACTTATCACAGACAAACTGCTTTTTATTTGTGATGACATTCATGTACGGTAGCTGCGGCCCCGGAGCAAATTCACTACAAGCATCAAATCCCATCGCCTTATAGTCAGCGTAATAATCCTCCTGGCTGTCAGTTCGAATACAACCAATCAAGTACATGTCCAAACCCGTCTCTTTTTTTACATATTCCCGCCAAAAATCAATGACCGCTTGCGATTTCGGCATGTTCAAAGGACGATAGACTGATAAAACCGGCTTCCCTTTGATTTTGATATAATTTTCTCGCTGGAATAGCGACGTGCATGATTTGATGAAATTTTGATAGCTATCTACTGAATCATCCTGCACCATCAGTGGAATATTGGAAGAACCTTCCCACTGCTTCGTCCAGCTCTCATTCACCCAGCAGATATTGAAAGGAAACTGAATCGACTCATCATTTACAAACTTATCGAAAGGCAAATCAAGCAATCGCTCTCCATTAAACCAATAGTAATAAAAAGAGAATCCATAGACACCATAGAATCGGGCAAGCTCGACCTGTCGATGGATATTTTCACTGAGTCTCAAATCATAGAATCCGAGCTCTCCGGGAAGCCTAGGCTGGTACTGTCCCACATACTGTGGGACAGATTTCGATACATTCGTCCATTCCGTCGAACCCTTTCCCCACCAGACATCATTATGCGGGTCAGGATAGTATTGAGGCAGGTAATAGGCAATCAGTTTCGGATCACCATCATTTCGCTCAATCAGCGGTTTTGTCGGATGCTGAATGGAAAAGTTGTTGTTCAAACTTTGCATCTGAAGTAAGTCCTTGACATACTGACCATATATACCCGTATCTCGCTGGCCTTTCACTTCCCCTCGAATTTTGCCTTTAATGTAATAGAAGATCTGTTCTCTCTGCCGGTCTGACAGGCCGGGAGTCTTCCAATATATGTCTTTTAACATTTCAAATAAATGCATGGTTCTATCCTTTTCTCATTTATCGGGCTCGTGTTATAACGACTCTTCGCACAAACTTTAGTAAGGAAAACATTGAAGCGGCAATCCATATGGGAAAACCGATATATTGCATTCTTCGAATTACAGCTAATGTATCGAGTTCTCCTTTTTCTATTCTCCATAGGTTAGCACTCAATCCGCCAGCCCCATAGAAGTCTTTGAAACTCGCAGCCAAGCACGTATCTATCAGCAGAGCTTCATGAGTAAAGCAATATTGAAGCCAGACCAGATAGTTTTCCGAATAACGTTTCCCTTTCTGAAATCGAATCTTATCTGTATTTTTAATCATGACGGATGGCGTTCCGCCTTTGGCATAATGCTTGAATAAATATCGTATCGGATTATTGATTTTCAGTGAGTCTGTACTCACCATTTCCCTGTCAAACGCATTTTCATCTTGAATAACTTTCATATGATGGCAGGACAGCCAAACGTAAGGATGCTCTTCCATATATCTATACTGACATTCCAGCTTTTGAGGATGCCACACATCATCACTGTCTAAAAAAGCAATATACTGACACCTGGCTTTATCCCATCCTGCATTTCTCGCACTTCCCGGTCCTTCATTCAGTTTTGCTGTATCACAGTCACATCGAAGCATGAGGAAAATTTCCTTTTAATTGTTTGCATCCATTGTTCCGTCTCCTGTTTTTTTGGGACTGCAATCATCGATAAGAATCACTTCCTGCGGCAGCAGTGTCTGCAGAGCTACAGACTTTACTGCACGATACGCTTCTTCCCCCGAATTATAAACAGGAATAATGATAGACACATCCGCCGATTTTCTTTTTCCCTTGCTATACATCATTTGTCTATGTTCTCCTGAGCAATTCGCTTGATTTTTCTCTTTCATGTTCATGTGAAATTGAAAAATCCTTCAATACGAGAAACTACACAGGCGCATCTATTCTTTGCACCAGCTAAATTCCCTTTGAGTAAAGCTAAAATGCCATAAAGAAAATGATAAATGAGCGCTTCAAAAAGCAACAATAAAATGGGAAAATTTACATGCTTTCGACAAAATGCACCAAATCCCAACCCATAGAAGCGGGCTTTTGAAAGGGAAAACTCTTGTATATTCTGCTTTGGATGCCATACGTCAAATCCAGGTGTATACCAGATGTTTTCTCCTTTTGTCAGCAAATTCGCGACAAAGTCAACACCTTCACAAGATCCCCATTTCGCATTCGGCCCAAAATCTTCAGAAAAGAAATCTACCGCATTTTTACGGATAAACATGACAATTTCTGAATAATTTCTAAAGAAATTCCACCAGTTAATCTTAAAAGACTTCCTCTTCCATGGGCGAATGCGGTTCTCTTTCTCCCTCCTTGCATAAATTCTGCCTAAAAGACAATCTGCACTATCAAATCGCATAAAACTCAGGCAGACATTTTGCAATGTATCTTCGTAGTACATACAATCATCGTCAGGAAACGCTATTATTTCTCCGCTTGCATTTTTTATTCCGAGATTTCGGTTATAAGAAGTTCCTTTGCGAGTTGAATGAATATGCTTGATATGTAAAACCGATTTGTGCTTGTTTACAATAGGCGCTAAGTCAATTTCATCATTTTGATCCACCAGAATAACTTCAATCCTGTTCAGATCATATCGTTGCTTCTGGATGCTGTCCAAAAATAAATCGACTTCTTTTTCTCTCCCATACGTCGCCACGATCAAACTAAAAGAGGCTGGTACCTCCGCCTTCCAGTAACGTCGGATCACAAACGCCCGTTCTTTTTCCCCCCTTAAAATCTTAGCAAACATAAATTCTGGAATAAGTGGCAGCAATAATTCTAAGCATGTCGTCCATTTATTATTTTTTCTCTCTGAAAGTATAACTCTTGCATCTTTCAGATTGGCATGTTCGAAATAACACTTTCGTGCAGATGCCCATTGTAGCGCCTTCTCCACTTGAAAATTTGAGGGAAAGCGCTTTGCTACATTTTGGATAAATTCATACTGTGGCAAGATTCTCTGTCTGAAATATGATTCTTTGTCGATAACACCTTTAAGTACAGCGGATTGATTTCCACCATAAATCCGATACCGCATCAACGGTTTATCCGTCATTACTACATTCCCTACGATTGCTGCATATACCGCAAGCCACCAGTCGTGAAAGACTGACTTCGGAAAGGGTAAAGCGTCCTGCGCAACTGCCGTTTTCATTAACATGGTACAACCCGTCACAAAATTTTTTGCCAGCAGATGCTCAAGGGCATGGGGCCCGGGATAAAAAATATGTCTGGGACGAACTTGTGCAATACATGATGCAGTAACCTTTGAATCGCCATCAATTACCTTCATATCACTGCAAACTAAAGCTGCATCTTTTTCTTCTATAATATGCAGAAGTACCTCCAATTTGTCTGCTTCCCAAATATCATCTTGATCACAGTAAGCAATAAAGGGTGTCTTCACCTTTGCAGTCAAGGTTGCAAACACGCCATTTGATCCCATATTTTCTTGCCCCTGAAAAAGCTGAAATGGTATCGACGGCATACATTTTCTAAAAAATGAATTGTAGTCATAGATATCTTCTGGACAGTCATTCCACGCTAAAATCTCAAACTTTCTATATGTCTGCTTTTCTATAGACTCCAATTCTTCCTGAAGCCATTTCAGATTTGGCTTATACAAAGCCATCACCACGGTTATCTGATTCATAATATTTACTTCCAATACCTCTTCGTCATACTACACTTTCTTCTAACTGAAACAGGAAGCCGTCGATAATTCATCCCCAGCTTGTAACCGAGGAACTTGCACCCATCACGCAAAAATGTCGATGGCACCAGAAGAGGCTTATGCTTCATGAGATACACCAATTCTGCCAGGACGAAACGAACGCCTTCTCCTTCCGCCTGTCCAAAGGAGCCACGGATCCATGGCTCCATAGCATGAAAAGCTCCAGTATCAAAATACCGCCGAAACTCCTGCAGGATCGTGTAATTGTGAGAATGATACACCTTCGCTTCCGCACAATACGCGTTGTACCAGCCGGCAAGTACCATCTTCGCCGCCACATAGTTATCTTCCCCCAATATGACATCTGAAGGGAAGCCACCAACCTGCCGCAGCGCTTCTGGACGATAGGCCGCAAAAGTATCTGAAATAAACGGAACTTTGATCCCGAGCTGCGATGCATCCTCAAGTTTCTTTACTCGGCTCTCCGCCGGATAGTTGAAAGCCCTCGCACGAGCCGCCAATACGGTGGCATCTTTGTGTGGTAGCTGCCTGCCGTAAGCACAACCCACCTTGGTGTCATCAAAGGCATCCAATAAGTTCCGGATGGTGTACTCATCAGCTGGGATAGCATCCTGGGTCATGTAAACCAGAAAGGGATAGTCAGCACAGGCTTCTGCCGCTTCTTGCCGTGTACGACCGTGATTGAATTGATCAGGTGTTGTTTTTACCATCTCATAGGACAATCCAGCTAGATCTTTTTTATAGGTTTTCATATCGGATCCCGAATCGACAATATATACATCAAAATGAACATCTTTCTGCTTCTTGAGCATTCGTAGGCATTCATTCCATTTCCGGTCAGGGTGATAGATAGGAATAATCAAGACACAATCTGATTTTTTTGATTTTTGATAATACTCAGTCATGCACATATCTCCTATTCAGGATACAGAAAAAAGCATCTATGCTAATCCGTTCGAGAAAAAAGCACTGCTTGTGTACCCGCAACTGCCGTATCGTCTTCTGCAAAACATTTGCTCAAACGGGAAACTGGACTTTGCTGCGATCAATGTGCTCGTAGTAGTTCATAATAACAGCTTCTACCCCGCCGCCGGCGATGACGATGACCTGAAGTATGCGAATGGGTTCTTTCATAGGATTTCTCTACTTTCTGCTTTAGTTTTGGGATTGGGTATCAGAAATGGAGACTTGGAGACTTCAGATATCAGGCTTCAGATATCAGGCTTCAGACTTTAGACTTCTAACATCCGACGTCTGATTTCAGATTTCTGATATCTGGAATCTAATATCTGCCGTCTAACGTCTTCAAGTCTCAAAGTCTTATATAGTCTCAAAGTCTTATATAGTCTCAAAGCCCTCAATACGCCCCTTTATGGCTCAGGACAACCGCAATGGTGCGCCAGAGGAGCACGAGATCCAGCCAGACGCTCCAGTTATGCACGTACCAGCTGTCCATCTGTACGCGCTCGGGGTAGTCGATGTCGCTGCGTCCACTGGTCTGCCACATACCGGTAATGCCGGGGAGGACGGAGTAGTACTCCTTGATATATTTCCCATACCGCGGGACTTCCTTCTGGATGATGGGACGGGGACCGACGAGGCTCATCTCACCTTTGAGGACATTCAGGAGCTGAGGCAGCTCATCGAGGCTGGTCTTTCTAAGGAAGGCACCGCTCTTTGTGATGCGGGGATCATTCTTCAGTTTGAATTCTCTATCCCATTCTTCTTTCGCTGCCGGATCGGTCGCGAGGAGGTGGTCTAAGACTTCCTGTGAATTCGTACACATGGAGCGGAATTTGTAGCAGTTGAATTCTTTCCCGTCTTTGCCAACACGGCGATGCTTGAAGATGACCGGTCCCGGAGAGTCGTGATAGACCCATGCTGCGATGAGGAGAAGGATTGGCGAGATCAGAAGGCCGCCGCAGATGGTGGCGGCGAGGTCGAAGAGACGCTTGGCGATCTGGTTCGATGTCCGGGCGAGATTATTCCGGATCTGCAGCACCATGATCTTCGCATCGAAGAAGGACTCTACGGTCACATTCGACATGGGGACAGCGACGAGGTTCGGCACGACGCCTACATTCCTCACGAGGGTCTGTGCCTGATAGATGAGGGAAGAGAGCTGTGTCTGCGAGATACCGGGTGCGGCGATGATGACATGCTGGACACCGGTATCATGGATGACGCGCTCCATGTCACCAAATCCGCCAAGGATGGTGCAGGACTTGTCGTAGGGCTCATGGTCTTCGAGGAAGCCGACGATGCGGTAGCGCATGCCGGTATCATTCTGTATCTGGCGTGCCATGACTTCGCCGGTCTTTCCTGCCCCAACGATGAGGATGGGGATCTGGAAGGCTTTCGATTTCTTCATCCCTTTCGCCAGAATGACACGGAAGAGGCAGAGCAGGGCAAAGGAGATCGCGGTATAAAGGATGACGTAGAAACGGGATACGTCCCCTGCCACCTGCGCAAGGAACATGAGGATGATGGAGAAGACGGTGCCGCCCAGGGAAGCTCGGAACAATTTTTTCATCATCTGGTAGATGAGCATGCGCTTCCCATAGAGTCCTTCATATAGGATGAAGGCCATGTAGACCAGCGGTACCCAGAAATACTGGTAGATGGGTGCGATGTGATAGGTGGTGTGGGTGATCAGGAGGTTTCGAATGGCAAGGGAGAGTATCCCTGCCAGGACGAGGGCGATGTAGTCGCCGATAAGGTAGAAAAATGCGGCGCCGGATGCGCAGGAAATGGAATGGTGGTATTTAGGGTTGTTCATGTGGTGGTTTATCCTTCGTGTTTTTTTGAAGATGGCAGACTTCAGATGTCAGATGTCGGACTTCAGACTTTTGATGTCTGATCTCTGATGTCTGACTTCTGCTCAGGCTTTTCCGCGAATGCTCAGTATTGTCAGCATGCGCCGAATTTCATCCAAAAGCAGCATGCACGGGCGAATCTCTTCTGCCGTCATATAGTGCAATCTCAAACATATCAAAAACTGTGTCTCTAACTCAGTGGCTGAGCCGCGTGCAATAGTCATGAAATGCCGCAAATCTTTATCTGTCCCTCGTCCGGCTCCTTCTGCGATGTTCGAGGCAATGGAGACGACGGCTCTTCTCATTTGTGAGGAAAGGGCATAAAGTTCTTCTGATGGCAATCGCCAGACTACGTCATATGTCATGTCTATGAGCTGCATAGCCTTTTGCCAGACGATCATACGGCGATAGTTCATGTAAGTGATCCTTTCGAGACTTGAGGGCTGATAAAGTTGGAGACGTTAGACTTTAGGCTTTAGGCTTTAGGCTTTAGGCTTTAGACTTCAGATGTCAGATTTCAGATTTCTAATATCTGACGTCTAACTTCTAGGCTCCCAGTCTCCTAGTCTAAAAAAGGGGCGAGGTTCATTGTTACCCCCCCCGAAATTTTTTCGCTTACGATACTTCCGTAGAAATCACTCGGTTTCTACTTTTTTCTTTGCCATTCTTACGTTCACATTATATCATATTTCGTTATAAAACGAGAAAGAAAAATCGCCAGTCTGCATATATTTGTCAATGAAAGACGTGGAAAAGTCAGACTTCTGACCTCTGACCTCTGATGTCTGATGTCTAACGTCTCCTAGTCTCTTAGTCCCTTTGCTTGCTAAAAATCTAATTTCTTTCTATAATAAGTACAGAAAATGGTACAAGAAAGGATGGGATTGACATGATTGCCATGAATTACTCCACGCTCCGGAGCCATATGAAATATGCTTTCGATGCTTGCTGCGATGATATGGAAACGCTTATCGTCACACGCAAGGACAACCGGAATGTGGTCGTACTGTCAGAGGAGTCGTATAACAATCTGATGGAAAACCTGTATGTGCGGGCTTCGAAGAAAAACTACGACAGGCTTCTCACCAGTATCGCACAAGCCAAGGCGGGGCAGTGTAAAAAGAGAGACTTGATTGAAGATGAATAAAGCATTCACGGATATTGGCTGGGAAGACTACCTGTACTGGCAGACGGAGGACCGGAAGACGCTGCGTAAAATCAATACGCTTTTGAAAGATATCGAAAGAAATGGTAATGAGGGCATCGGAAAGCCCGAACCGCTGACAGGGGATTTATCTGGTTTCTGGAGCCGCCGGATCAATCAAAAGGACCGGTTAATCTATGCTTTGGAAATAGATCAGATCATCATCATTGCCTGCCGGTATCATTATGATGATACATAAAAAGAGCATGTTGCATTTAGTCGGCATGCTCTTTTTATGTATGTGGGACTTAAAGACTTGGAGACATTAGACTTCAGACCTTAGGCTTCAGACTTCTGACGTCTGATCTCTGATGTCTAACGTCTTTCAGTCTCTTGGTCTCCTAGTATTGCGTATTTCGCCTCTTCGGGGGAAGTGCCAAAAGCAATATGTGCAAGCGAACTGGATTTTTAGGAGCGTAGCGACGCTAAAATCCAGTGAGACGTCATTTCGAGCGCAACGGAATGGGGCATGCCAACGGCCATCGAACAATGCCCAATATACCGTAGTGCTGCCCCCTCAGCCCTCCGGGCAGCTCCCCCGATGGGGAGCAAAGACATTCCGCCACTTCTCACTAAGTCCAGAAGTTTACAAATCGCTATACTAGTCTCCTAGTCTCTTAGCCTCTCACCGGAATATCTTGGAAAGCTCATCATCCGTCATATTTCCTATCCAGCTTTCGCCGACAGAGACGGTCATGTCGGCGAGGGATTTTTTCTTTTGGATGATCTCATTGATCTTTTCTTCGAAGGTGTTCTTGGTGATGAAACGGTGGACGAGGACGTTGTTCTTCTGTCCGATGCGGTAGGCGCGGTCTGTCGCCTGAGACTCTACGGCGGGATTCCACCAAAGGTCGTAGTGGATGACATGGGAGGCGGCGGTGAGGTTGAGGCCGGTGCCGGCGGCTTTCAGGGAGAGGATGAAGAATCTCGCCTTCGGGTCTGTCTGGAAGCGGTCCACCATGTCTTTTCTCTCCCGGAGGGAGCAGCCGCCGTGGAGGAACATCGGACGTTCTCCCAGCCTGCTCTCGAGGAGATCTGCAAGCTTATCTCCCATGCTCTTGAACTGTGTGAAGATCAGGGCCTTTTCACGGCTGGCCTGGATGCTTTCTGCGAGATCGAGGAGGCGCTCGGCTTTGCCGGAGAGGGCGGGGTCCCAGTTGTCCTCTTTGGTGAAGAGGGCGGGATGGTTGCAGATCTCCTTCAGGGCGAGGATCATCTGCAGGACGAGGCCCTGGCGCTTGAAGAGGGAGCCTTTGTCTCCGTCCTTCTGCTCGCTGATGACGCGGAGGCTCTCTTCGACGGTCTGGTGATACAGGGCGGCCTGCGCGGGGGTAAGGAGAGTGTACTCGTCCTGCTCGAGCTTATCCGGAAGGTCGCTGATGATGGTCTTGTCTGTCTTGAGGCGGCGCAGGAGCATGGGCGCGGTGATGCTTTTGAAGCGTTCGGCTGCTTTTCTGTCCTGCTCGTACTGGATGGGATTCGCATAGCGTGTCTGGAAGGTCTTCGCACTGCCGAGGTAGCCTTTGTTGGTAAATTCCATGATGGACCAGAATTCTTTGAGGCTGTTCTCGACGGGGGTGCCGGAGATGGCGATGCGGATGGGTGCTTTCATGCTGCGGACGGCCCGGCTCTGGGCGGTGTCGGGGTTCTTGATGTTCTGCGCTTCGTCGATGATGAAGACTTCCCATTTCTTCTTTTTGAGAAGCTCCTGGTCGCTTCGAAGGAGTCCATAGGTGGTAAGAAGGATGTCCCCATGGAAATCAGCGAGGTCGCGCTTGGCGCCATAGTAGAGGAAAACGGTGAGGAGAGGTGCGAAGCGGGCGATCTCTTCCTGCCAGTTGGAGAGAAGGCTCGTCGGCACGACAATGAGCGCTTTCTTCTTGGCAAGGCGTCCCTCTTCGCGGAGCTTTTCGAGAAAGGTGATGACCTGAAGGGTCTTCCCAAGGCCCATATCATCAGCTAGGATGCTGCCGAAGCCGAGGCGGCTGTTGTTGTAAAGCCACGCATAGCCGCGCTTCTGGTAGGGGCGAAGTGTCGCACATACATTTTCCGGCAGTGCGACGGGCTCGCCCTCTTTCATGGAGGAGAGCAGTCGCTTCACCTCGCTCGTCATGGTGATCTCCGTGCCTTCATAGCTGCCCTCGAGAGCGATGCGGAGGAGCTCTTCCCTCTTGAGGGAGACAGGATGCTGCCACATTTTTTCGAGCTTTTTCAGATCTGCTTCGGTCACGTAGAGGTATTGTCCCTTGAATGCGATGAGAGAGCCTGCTTTGACGGATAGTTTTTCAAAATCTTCCGGAGACATCCGCTCGTCTCCAAGGGCGATCTGCCAGTCGAAGTCGAGCATGTCTTCCAAAGAGAGCAGGGACGGTGCATGCGTTGCTCCCTCTTCTTTCTTTTTGAGGCGGAGTGTCTTCTTCGGACGGATGAGGTGCTGCAAGGACTTCGGCAGGATGACGCGCGCGCCCAAAAGACGCATGGCAGGGATGGCTTCCAAAAGGAAGGGGGCAAAGGTTTCCGCCGTGAAGGAGATCGGTATCCTTCCTTCGCTGTCCATGTAGTCTTCCATGCCGGTCACGAGGGAAGAAAGCAGGTCCATATCCTTTAAGATCTGGTAGCGGCAGGCATCATAATCAGCCTTCGTGAAGACATCTGCGAGCGGCACTGCGTCCCCTTCGCCGTCCTCACTGTCTACGACGGAGAGGTCCAAGCGGAAGGCTTTTGTTTTCGGATCATCTGACACGAGAAGCACGGGCTGCCAGCGGGCGGCGCTCAGGTGGAAATAGGATAACCAGGATGCGATGCCGTCAGCCTCGGGGTGCGGCCTTCCTTCCCGCGCCATCAGGGGCTCCCCCATGAAGAAAAGATCATAGATGGGATCGTCTGCGAAATTTTTCTTCGCCATGTTTTGCATCAAGTGCGTGAGGAAAAGTGAAAGTGCCGCCTCGGCAGGCTCTCTGGCAAAGCATCTCTTCTCTCTGTATCGCGCGATCTCTGCCATGGAAGGGGTCACCCATTTCGAGAGGATCCCCATGGCTTCCGCCGTGCCTGCATCCTGCTCGGTCGGCATCCAGCGGATGGCGAGGGCATTCTCATCCACACGCACCAGCTCTGGGATGGTATTCCCTGTACGGAGAAGGTGTATAGCGAGCAACACCAACTCGCGGAAGGCGCGCACGGTGTAAGAGCTGTCCTGCGCTTCCTCTTCCGTCATATCGAGAAGAGCAGCGAGAAAACGGCTCATCGGCCACCAGTCACCGCGATCTGTATAGAGCTTCCCCTCGGAAAGCCCTTCGATCACGAGATGCACGAAAGAAACGGAGGCAAGCTCCAGGCTGTCTTTCCCTCCGCCCACGACGTAAACGGCTGACGAATCAAAGAGTGCTTTCTCTGCGATCTTTCTGACGCCCGTCATGGTCTTTTCATAGACGCGGCCAAAGCTGCCACGCCCATAGAAAGCGGGCAAAGTGGGAAGCACACGCATCCATAAGGAAAAGAGGCTTTTGATCTTCGTGAAATCTGGAATTTCCGCCGTTTCCTCTGCCATGGGAAGTGCCATATCCTTCACCAGTTCCCCTTTCACAAGATCATCCCAGCGCGGGATCTTGGCAGACATCTCATTTGTGATCGTCACATGCCGCTTCTTTAGCTCGCTCACAAGCGACACGCCATGCAGGGAAAAGACTTGGAAAGGATCATTGTCGATGGCACGGCTCACCTCATAGATGACAGCCGCGATGTGCTTGCAGAGGTGCGCCCAGTCAGGACAGCTGCAATGCATCTCGATGTCATTCATCGAGGAGGGAAATAGGGAAAGACCTGCCTTTTCCGCAAGCTCCATAACAGCAGGTGACAGCTCCCGATGCAGGAGCTTCGTCACGATTGAAGGATGGCGCGATACATCATCCAGAAAGGCCTGGACTTTGTTTTCCGGAAAAGGAGGGAGCGTCAGCGTGACATGGTAGGGCGTGCGCCGCGTCCCCTGCACCTTCGCAGTCAGCGTCTCCCCCTCACGGCGCATGGAAATGACTGCGCCGCCTCGCGCATACACCCGCCCGCGCGGCAGACGGTTCTCATAGTCTGCCTCCTCGAGCGCTTTCAGCCACTCGCTTCCCCACCAGGTATTGCCATATTGCAGTTTCATCGTCTTTTCCTCACTTCTGTACGTTTTTCTTTATTATATGAAATCGTCACGAGGCAGGCAATGGGCGTAACAGTCTCCGCCGCTTCGGCGCATCCGTCTGCATGAAACGACGTGATCCCCAGTCGTTTGGAGTGCAGCGCTTCCCGTTATCCACTTTCCTCCCATTTTTCCTGACCACGAACGAAAAAGATTTCTCGCTTGCGCTCGAAATGACGATATAGGGAAAGCGGCATTCTCGTATCTCCCTCCTTCCTCTGGAAGGAGGGAGATACGAAGGGGGTGGAGGTTGGCTCACAGCGGAGTAAAAAGGAATGGGAAAAGACGTTTCCTCGTTTCGTCATCCCGAGCGCAGCCGAGGGATCTTTCTTGCAGGCAGGAAAACCGTACATATGAGGAAGTCCGTCATTCCAAGTCGTATGAAGTACGGTGTTTACCGCTCCCCTCACATTTTTTATCTGACCGGTGTGCAAGGAAGATTTCTCGCTTCGCTCGAAATGACAATACAGGGAAAGGCAGTACTTTCATTTTCCGCCCTTGAGGCGCTTTTTTCCCCCCTCTCTTTCATACCGCCAGTACCCTATCCGCCCCTTCGGGGCACCTTCCCCTCGAGGGGAAGGCTTTGTCCGTCGCTATCAGTTTCTCCGCATATACTTGTATTCACTCTGACGATATAGGCTTATGGCTTGCCGTGCTTCCATTCTGCGCAAACAAAAACCGCTCTGCGAGGACGGGCTTTGCAGAGCGGTTTCTGGTTCTATTATTCCACAGTCACGGATTTTGCGAGATTTCTCGGCTTATCCACATCATTTCCTCTCTTGATAGAGGTGTAGTAAGCGAGGAGCTGCATCGGGATGACGGCGAGGATCGGTGCGATGAAGGGATCGACTCTCGGGATACGGACGGTCTCGGTCGTGTACTTCGCGATCTCTGTATCATCGACGAAGCCGATGCCGAGGACTTCGGCACCGCGGGCGCGGACTTCCTGTATATTGCTGTACATCTTTGCGCTGACATCGTCCTGTGTCGCTACGGCGATGACCGGGGTCTCCGGCGAGATGAGGGCGAGGGTGCCATGCTTCAGTTCACCGGCCGCGTAGGACTCCGCATGGATGTAGGAGACTTCTTTCAGCTTCAGTGCGCCTTCCATGGCGATCGCATAGTCGATGGAGCGGCCAAGGTAGAAAATATCATTCGCCTTGATGAGCTTTTCAGCAACGTCTGCCATGTGTTCTTTTTCATCAAGCACAGTGTCGATCTGATCCGGCAGATCTCTCAGCGCGGTGGAGATCTTCTGGATGAGCGCGGGCTTCAGTGTGCCTTTCAGCTGGCCCATGTAGAGGGCAAGGAGCAGGAGCGCCACAAGCTGGGTGGTATAGGCTTTCGTAGAAGCGACGGCGATCTCCGGGCCTGCCAGGGTGTAGACGACATTGTCAGCTTCACGCGCAATGGAGGAGCCGATGGAATTCGTCACGGCGAGGCTCTTCGCGCCGAGACGTTTCGCTTCTTTGAGCGCCGCCAGGGTGTCGATGGTCTCACCGGACTGGCTGACTACGATGCAGAGGGTCTTATCGGTCGTGAGCGGACGACTGTATCTATATTCGGAAGCGATTTCTACAGACACAGGGATCTTGACGAAGCGTTCGATGTAGTGCTTTGCAACGAGGCCGGCATGGTACGCCGTGCCGCAGGCGGTGATCAGGATGTGATCGATGCCAGAGAGACATTCTTTCGTCCAGCCGAGATCGTCGAAATTGACAGAGCCGTCTTTATTGAGATGGATCTGTACGGTATCGTGGACAGCCTTGGGCTGTTCATAGATCTCCTTCAGCATGAAATGCGGGTAGCCGCCTTTTTCAGCAGCTTCTGCGCTCCACTTGACTTCCTGGATCTCCTTTGGGATCGGCTTGCCTTCGGCATCGAAGAGGGAAACGCCATCCTTCTTCACGATGGCCAGCTCGCAGTCGTCCAGGATATAGATCTTTCTGGTATGGTTGATGACGGCCGGAATGTCGGAGGCGATGAAATTCTCGCCGTCGCCAAGGCCGATGATGAGCGGATTGTCCTTCTTCGTGCAGATGATGGTGTCCGGCTCCGCCTTATCCATGATGACGAGGCTGTAGGAGCCTTCGATCACAGAAAGGACCTTGCGGACGGTGGAGAAGAAGTCTCCGTCATCCATCTTTTCGAGAAGGTGTGCCACGACTTCGGTGTCGGTATCCGACTTGAAGACATGGCCTTCGTCGATCAGCTGCTTCTTGAGCGTCATGTAGTTTTCGATGATGCCATTGTGTACGATGACGAAATGATTATGGCAGTCGCCATGCGGATGGGCATTCCGATCCGATGGCTGTCCGTGCGTCGCCCAGCGGGTATGCCCGATGCCGATGTGTCCGGTGAGCGGATGCGCCTTCAATGCGGCTTCCAGATTTGCCAGACGGCCTTTCTTCTTTTCGATAGAGATCGCACCTTTGTCATAGATGGCGATGCCAGCCGAATCATAGCCGCGATATTCGAGGCGTCTCAGTCCATCGATCAAAAAGCGGGACGCTTCGCCGCTGCCCACATAACCTACAATACCACACATACGGTATTCCTCCTTGCGTATTTCTTTGGAATGCTCTGCCGCTCCGGGCCGCCCCTTGCCATCAGGGCTGTCTTTGAAAGAAGGCTGTACGCCTTGCTTTCTCTGCTCATGGGCCAGAGGATCTTATTCTTATTATTAGTAAGAGAAATGCGATTCGATCGCAGAATCAGATATTATAGAAATGCGGACATCGCCCGCAGGTATTCATACAGAGTTTATTATATCACATGTCATAAAAATATGATATTTCCCGGTGGCACACAGAAAAAGGAGCTGTAACTTACGTTAAGCTCCTTCGCTACGTTTTTCACATTATAGCATAGCTTGGAAGAGAAGGAAAGGCGTCAGACTTGGAGACTTTAGATTTCAGACTTCAGACTTCTGTCCTCCGATGTCATTTCTCATTTAGATCGATCCCAATACCGATCCGATCTCCTGCATCTCTTCCATTTCCGAAAGACCTCCCACAGCGGCGAAGACGCCGATCATAGCAAGAAACAGCAGGAAAAGAAGGAGCATCACGTAGGGCGCGATGGCGATCAGGACAGATTTCCCGGTGGAGAAGAAATAGTTCTCGCGAATCGCAAGGACATCAAGGACGAAGGTCCACACGCAGATCGCAAAGGAACCGATGCCAGAGAGGAAGGAAAGCCCGATGCTTTCTGCCAGTGTGAAGAAGACGGAGAAGGCAAGCGGCAGCGATGCCGCCATGAATCCGGCGGTGATGCCCTTCGCGCTCCCTTGTCCGCCGAGAAGTCCGGAGAGGTAATCGGTCACGGCGCTGTGGATAAGGAGGGAAAGCCCCAGAAAGAGGAGCACGGCCAGAAACTCGACAAGAAGCCCCGGTCCTTCTGAGAAGGCGGATACCGCCGTCAAGAAAAGTGTAAAGAGCCATAGGATCCCCGCTTCACGAAGGCGTTCGCCGCGGGTGATGTCATAGAGCGCCGCCCGCGGTGTCACGATCAGCGAGTAGACAAGATCAAGAAAGGTATTCATGGAATTACTCCTTTGGAATCGAATATTATGCTATTATGCGAATGGAAAGTCTTGGAGAGTCAGATACATCAGACTTGGAGACGTTAGACTTCTGACTTTAGACTTTAGACCTCTGATTTCCCTTAGTCTCCCAGTCTAATACTCCTCACTTTATCGTGGGATTTTCCCCTTCTGTCAATGCCTTTTTCATACTCCCTGCCATGGATTCTCCCATGACATTCGAGAGCCGGACGGCTTCGCCGCGAAGGAGGGAGCGGAGTGTCACTGCGCTATTCGTATACGAGCGGGTCTCTATATGATCCACATCGAGCCCACCGCTCGAGGCAGCGTAGTTCAGTGCATCATAATAATTGCCCATGGCATCGACAAGACCGAGATCCTGTGCCTGACGGCCGGTCAGGATGCGCCCATCGGCGATGCTCTTTACTTTCTCTTCATCCATATGGCGTCCGTCCGCCACTGTCTGGACGAACTGGTGGTAAATGTCATCGACCATAGTCTGCAGCATCTCTCTCTCTTCGCCTGTCATCGGGCGGTACATGGAGAGGATATCCTTGTGCGCGCCGCTCTTGATCTTATCATTCTTGACGCCGACCTTATCCATCAGGTCTTCGATATTGGTATAGTCCATGTAGACGCCGATGCTGCCCGTCATGGTGGCAGGAGAGGCGAAAATATAATTTCCCTTGCTCGCCAGCCAGTAGCCTGCCGAGGCGCACATATCGCCCATAGAGATCACGATGGGCTTCTTGCTGCTGCGGATCTTATCCATTTCTTCTGCGATCTCCTGGGTCGCTCCTGTCGAGCCGCCCGGGCTGTTGATGCGGATCAGGATGGCTTTTGCCTGCGGATCCTTTCTGGCTTCCTGAAGCTCTCGCATGATCTCCTCGGAGGAGGAGCCGGAAGAGCCGCTCAGCATCGAGTCTGTCTCCGGCCCGCCGTAGATCGCGCCGTCGATACGCACGACGGCCACATAGCCCTCTCCCCGCTTTTCTTTTTCTGCTTTCCAAAGAGATGTGCTGCCCACCGAGAGCGCCGCCGCAAGGAGCAGGACTGCGAGAAGCAGGATCCATTTTCTTTTCGTCTGTATCGTCATTAGAAATCGTCCTTTCATATGTATTGGCTGATAATTTCATTATAGCACAGGAGAGAAGGGGTTCAGTGGTCAGGATCGAATCAGTGGTCAGGAATAGGGAGCCTTTATTGACTTGTGTCTTCCATGCTGCTTTCGGGCATCACTCTTTAAAAAAATCGGCGCTCGCCTGCTGCCGTAAATCGCCTGCTTGAAACGCATATCCCCACTCTCTTTTATGCCGCTAGTACCCTATCCGGCTCACTTCGCTCGCCACCTTCCCCTCGAGGGGAAGGCTTTGTGTCGGGGATATTGTTTTTCCACACATGCATGTATTCGCTCTGATGATATGGGGATAGCGGTACTCTCGTATCGTAGCCTTCCCCATTGGGGAAGGGGGACCGCGCAGCGGTGGATAGGGTGCTCTCGTAAACGACGCACTTGAGACGATCTTTCCCGCTCTTTTTCATACCGCTTTTCCCAGCCAACCTCCGCCCCTTCGGGGCACCTCCTTCCATAGGAAGGAGGGAGTGTCCACGCGAGCCCCTTCCCTTGGAAGGGGCTGCCGAGCGCAGCGAGGCGGGGTTGGCTTCCTTTTTTGCGGCGAAGCCGTCACCATCATTCCTAATTCCTCATTCGGGTCGAGCTTTCATCCCCGATCAAGGGGCGGCACACCCCACGGGCGAACCCTAAACCCTATTTCTATAAGGAGAATCCATTCTATGACAAAAACAAGAGGCTTTGAGATCCTGTCCACGTGGCAGGGGAAAGACATCCATCTGCCGGAAAGAAAGACGGAAAAGAGTGCCGGCTATGACATCGAATGCGGGGAAGACATAGATCTGATCCCGCATCAGGTGACGCTCATCAAGACCGGACTGAAGGCGTATATGAAAGATGATGAATACCTCGCCATTTTCATCCGTTCAAGCATGGCGATCAAGAAAGGGCTCTCCCTTGCGAACAGCACCGGCATCATCGATGCGGACTATTACAATAATGAGGACAACGAGGGGCATCTCATGGTCGCTGTTTACAATACGAAGGATGAACCATTCCATGTGAATAAAGGCGATCGCGTGGCGCAGGGGATCTTCACGAAATACCTCACCACGGACGATGACCATGCCGAAGGTGTACGCACCGGCGGCGTAGGAAGCACAGGTGTGAAATGAGCATAGAAAAGGAGAAGCTGATCCATCGCGCGCCTGCCTTCGAAGGGCGGATGCTGCACGTCTTTGATGATGAAGTGGAGATCCATGGTCACAAGACCACAAGAGAAGTCGTCCTGCATCCGGGGGCATCTGCCATCATCCCTGTCACCGGGGATGGAGAGATCCTCTTCGTCCGTCAGTACCGCTATGCGGTCGAGCAGCCGCTTCTGGAGATCCCGGCCGGCAAGCTCGATGGGGGAGAAGACCCCGATACCTGTGCGGCTAGAGAGCTTACGGAAGAGACCGGCTACAAGACGGAGCATATGGAAAAGCTCGGCTATGTCTATACCACGCCGGGATTCTGCAATGAGACCATCCACCTTTACCTCGCTGACCATCTGGTGAAGTCTCATCAGCATCTCGATCAGGATGAATTTCTGGATGTCATCCGCCTTCCGATCGACAAGGTCTATCAGATGGTGGATCGCGGAGAAATCTACGATGCGAAGACCCTCGCGGCTCTCGCCATGGCGAGGACGAGACTGATGAGAAAGTAGAAATGAAGGAGCGGCGCGTCAGCATATGAGCGCCGCTCTTTTATAATGACTAAAAGACTAGGAGACTGAGAGACATTAGACGTCAGACATTTCCCCGTATCGTCATCCCGACCGAAGTGGAGGGATCTTTATTGCACGACGCTTATCAGCATGCATGCGGTGATAGGGAAATGACGTCTTGCTGAGGCTGTGCTACGGATTTCCTCACATACACCATTTCCCTGTCTGCAAGAAAGATTTCTCGGCTACGCTCGAGATGACGGTATGGGAAAACGCTCGCCTCACATTTGTTTTCAACCCATCACGCAGAAGGTGGCAAAAGGGAATGCCGTTTCCCCCGTATCGTCATCCCGACCGAAGTGGAGGGATCTTTATTGCACGACGCTTATC
>ERZ780075.171-NODE-171-length-32799-cov-7.286373_pt1 | contig 32799 bp, 34 predicted proteins | sample MGYA00511839_ERZ780075 | MGnify/ENA primary metagenome ERZ780075 (study PRJEB29588, sample SAMEA2155953) | human gut metagenome | biome: human gut; feature: human-associated habitat; material: faeces | place: Denmark | collected 2008/2010 ...
TTACTCACAAGATAGCGGACTCTCAGTCACCTTCTTAGCTGAACCCATTAAGATTCGTAATGGATTATCCCTGCATTTAATCAAGTTCAAGGTTGGAGAATAATTTTTGTTACAATACCACAAAAATTATTGATTAAATTATATCAAAGAAAGATTATGAAAGCCTAAAAAAGATTATAAAAAGATTGTAAACTTCCCATATTCCGTAGTATATTGTTAGACGGTAGTTTTAAATGTTGGTTTAATATAGAATAAACTGTTTAAAAATAAGATTATAGAAAGAGGATAGAATGATGAACATAGGATTTGATAATGAAAAATATTTACAGATGCAGTCTGCTCATATTCGCGAACGCATTGCTCAATTTGACAACAAGCTCTACCTAGAGTTTGGTGGAAAACTGTTTGATGACTTCCATGCATCTCGTGTACTCCCAGGATTCCAGCCAGATTCTAAGATGCGTATGTTAATGCAGCTTAGCGACCAGGCTGAGATTGTGATTGTTATCAGCGCAGAGGATATCGAAAAGAATAAAGTACGTGGAGATCTTGGCATCACTTATGATGTAGATGTCCTTCGTTTGATGTCTATTTTTGAAGAACATGGTCTGTTTGTAGGAAGTGTCGTTATTACAAAGTACAGCGGACAGCAGAGCGCTTCCTTATTTAAAAACAAATTAGAGAAGCTTGGCATTAAGGTATATCTTCATTATCCGATTGAAGGATACCCTTCTAATATTCCACATATTGTCAGTGATGAAGGTTATGGAAAGAATGAGTTTATCGAAACATCTCGTCCACTTATTGTTGTTACTGCACCTGGACCTGGAAGTGGTAAAATGGCAGTCTGTCTTTCCCAGCTCTACCATGAGCATAAAAGAGGCATCTGCGCCGGCTATGCTAAATTCGAAACATTCCCAATTTGGAATATTCCAGTGAAGCACCCTGTCAACCTTGCATATGAAGCTGCAACTGCAGACCTGAATGATGTAAATATGATTGATCCTTTCCACCTAGAAGCTTACGGAAAGACTACAGTCAATTATAACCGCGATGTAGAAATCTTCCCAGTACTCAATGCAATGTTCCAGCGCATTTATGGACAGAGCCCTTATAAATCTCCTACAGACATGGGAGTTAACATGGCGGGCAACTGCATCATTGACGATGAGGCATGCTGCGAAGCTTCGAGACAGGAGATTATCAGACGTTTCTATGCCGAACAGTGCTCGGTTAAAAAGGGTCTCGGCAACCCCGAAAGCATTGACAAAATCAAGCTTATTATGAAGAAAACAGGAATTTCTCTTGACGAACGCCCGGTTATTGCCGCAGCGAAGGCCAAGGCGGAGGAAACCGGCGAGCCTGCAATGGCAATTGAGACGGGCAAGGATACTCTTGTTACGGGCAAAACCTCACTTCTCATGGGTGCAGGTGCAGCAGCAATGCTTAACGCACTTAAAAGCCTTGCGGGTATCAATGATGACATTCACCTTCTTTCGCCTGCCGTTATCGAACCGGTTCAGGAACTGAAAGTAAAATACATGGGCAACCACAACCCGAGGCTTCACGTTGACGAGGTGCTCATTGCCCTCTCCGTTTCGGCGGCGACAAATCCGCTTGCCAAGCTTGCGCTTCAGCAAATCCCGAAGCTCAAGGGCATGGAGGCTCACGCAACGGTTATCCTCAAGGAGCAGGACGAATCCGTTTTCAAAAAATTCGGCATAAATATCACCTGTGAGCCGAAATATCAGACCAAAAAGCTCTATCACAAATGAGGAGAATGACATGGGGAAAATTGTTGCAATCGGCGGCGGACGCTACAGCGACGGCGAGATAATCAATATCTTTGAAAAAATAGTCTCACTTGCGGACAAAAGGAACCCCAAGGTTCTGTTTCTTCCGACGGCAGGCTATGATGACATCAACGGCGACGAGGATATTCAGTGCAGCTTTGAAAAATACGGCTGTCAATATGACATTCTCTATCTCACGGATGAGAAAAGAACCGTCGATGATATTCATTCCGTTATTCTCGGGGCAGATATTATTTATGTCGGCGGCGGCGATGTCCGCTTCATGATGGAAACCTGGCGTAAAACGGGAGCCGATAAAGCTCTTATTGAAGCATACAACAGCGGCAAAATCATGTCGGGCTACAGTGCAGGCGCAGTCTGCTGGTTCGACGTAGGCTATGACGACTGCGGCCCGGAGCACAGCTTCATGTTTTGTGACTGCCTCGGCATTCTTCCCTACTGTGCCTGTCCGCACTATGAATCGGACCACTGGCAGACCTTCAAAAAGGCCATTCTCGACCGACCCGAGCAGGGACTTGCGATTGAAAACGGCGCCGCTTTGCTTTTCGTCGACGGCATGATAGGTACGATCAGAGGCAATGACGGCGGCGAGGTATGGATTCTTGACAAAAATAATGAACTTTGCCTCAGCAAAATTGTCGATAAAATGAACAGAATCGACTAATCGTCGGTTGACTTTACAGTTAGTTTGTGCTAACATATATACGAAAAAAATAACGGAGGGTGAAACCATGAAAAAAGTATTATCAATCTTTTTAGCTATTGTTATTCTCATTTCGGGCGTTGTTTTTGCGTCCGCAAAGGGTAATGACAAACTTCAGTTCGACGAGAACGGACAGTTTAAGATTCTTGCTCTTGCCGACATTCAGTCCGGCTTCCCGGTCGGCGAAGCACTCAAGGCTTATATAACAGAGGCTATCGACGCTTCAAATCCCGACCTTGTTATGTTCCTCGGCGATAACATTATGAGCCCCGAGGACGGCACGGTTGAAAGCTACTGGAAGGGCTACGACGAGGTATTCCCGATTCTCGAAAGCAAGGGCGTTCCGTTCACTTTCGTATTCGGCAACCACGATGATGAGTCCGCTCCGACAGTAACAAAGGAAGAGATGCTCAAAAAGTATCAGTCCTATGACGGCTGCCTTGCCTATGATGCAGACCCGTCGCTCCACGGCTGTGCAACTCACAATCTTCCGATTCTCTCAAGCGACGGCAAAAAGGTTGCTTACAACCTTTGGATGTTCGACAGCGGAGATTATGTTTTCTACGAGAACGGCAAAAGAAGAGGCTATGACTGCGTTCGTGCAGACCAGATCGAATGGTACAAGGCAGAGAGTGCAAAGCTCAAGGCGGCCAACGGCGGCGAAGCTGTTCCGTCACTTGCATTCCAGCACATCATTCCGCAGGAAGCAGCTCAGGCTGTTATGTTCTCTCTTCCGTTCCAGCTCGGCAAGCTCACTAAGAACTTTACCGACGGAACATCCGCTACATATCTTCCGAACTACTTTGCGTTCAACGGAATGCTTTCCGAAGCTCCGTGCCCTTCACCCGATAATGAGGGTCAGTGGGATGCATTCGTAGAGACAGGCGACGTTAAGGCTTGCTTCTTCGGCCATGACCATGTCAACAACTTCAGCGTTGATGTTGACGGCGTTACGGCAGTCAGCGTTCCGGGCACAACCTTCAAGTCATACAGCAGCGTTACGGATCAGGGCTCAATGGTAATTACTCTTGACGAAAAAGATCTTTCAGCCTACAGCACAGAGATTCTTTACACAAGCGATCTCGCTGTTAAGGAAGGTTCAAACATTCCGAATCAGGAGCACTCTGAGACTGTTGCAGCATACAAGTTCAGAACTGTACTTCGTTTCCTTGCACACGGTATCCTCACTGTTTTGAGAGGAATTTATGCTTGGATTCCCTCACCTCTCAGCAAGTAATTCTGACTGAAAAGTAAATATTTAAGGCAACGAGATCAAAACGATTTCGTTGCCTTTTATTTACTGTTCACTTGACTTAAAACATAGATACCTCACCGTCATAATTCTCGGCTTTTTCGAGCCGAAGACCTTTAAGGTCTTTCCGTCCAAGTTAAACTCAAATTCGGTATTTCGCTCAGGATTTCACTGTAATCCTATCACTTTGTCGGGCTTATGTATATGTTGCTCCACATCTCGTGATTATCCCTGTATTTTTCATCGTATCTTGAAATTATGTAGTCGGGCGGCGTCATATACTCGTCGTGGCGCACCCATTTTCCGTTTTTATATTCAAAGCAATAGTCACCGATATCGGCAGACTGCGTCCAGATGTTGTACGAATCCTTCTCCCAACAGATTCCCCAAAAGTCCATGGATCGTGCAGGGGAAAAGCTGTCAATCTTTTTGTTTGTTTCGGAATCATAGACCGTCACAACAATCATATTATCCTCAACGGTCTGAAGCGCATAATATTTATGATCATAGCTGTAGGTTTTGTCAGCGGTATATGAGCCCCAAAACTCGCCGGAATCACGACTTGTGCATGACACAAGCAAAACGAAAGAACAGAATACCATTAGTAATGCAATAGTTTTTTTATTTATTTTCGCTCTCCTTCTTCATTCATCAACTCGCTCAATCGGTAGCGAGCTGCATTCCTCCACGGTCCATTCGGCATAAAGCTTTTTTATCGACAAATCACAGCCGACAATTTTATCCCCTTTTTCAAAGAAATGTACCGAGCCAAGCTGAGTAACATAGCTCCAGCCTTCACTTTGCATATATTCGATAAAATCCTTATAATCGTCCTTTGCACAGCGATACACGTTCTTGTCAACCTCAATTACAGGAGCCTTTGAAAATGCTGCCAATGCGTAAATATTGTCACAATAATAGTGTTCGAGCGGCAACAAAACAGCCGCCAAAGCAATAACAACAACTATGATTTTTAAAAATTTTTTCATTATAATCTCCTCTTGAAACTCGATTAAGCTTTATTTATCCTTTGCATCCTTATTCTTGGCAAATATCATAACAAGTCCTGCGATTCCGCTGATTATACCGACCAAAGAGAACGGAAAATCGTAAAAGCTGCTTAAAAGAGTTTTGTTAATATCCGCACCGGCTACACAAAGAAGTATACCGAACAAAATCAAAGCGATGCCTTTTGCAATTTTATTATTCATAGCGTTTTCTCCCGAATTATAGAATCTTTTCAAGTCCCGACTTGACGGGCTTGGTTACATAGACCTGTTTAACGATTGATTTCAGGCTTTCTGCGGCGCACTCGGCTTTCGACTCGTCGTCAAAGATTCCGTAAACCGTCGGACCGCTTCCGCTCATGCAAGCTGCCAACGCCCCGTAGCGGTTGAGAACCGATTTTATCGGCACACGCTCGGGCACCTCGATAAGCTGCTCAAAAATATTTTTACATCGGCGGCACATCTCATAAAGATCGCCCTGCGATGCGGCATACAGCATTCCGCAGGTGTCAAGGTGGCGTATATTCTGCGCCGTATCAAAAGCAGAGTAAGCCTCTTTTGTTGAGACTCCCCTCTCCGGCTTTGCAAGCACTATCCGGCAATCCGTTAAATCGGGCAGCGGAGAAAGAATCTCACCGATATTCTGTGCAACGCATGTGCCGCCCGTCAGGCAGAACGGAACATCCGCACCGACCTTAACGCCGATTGCACAAAGCTCCTTTAATGTCAAACCTGCCGAAAAAATATCGTTAAGCGCGGCAATGACCGCCGCTCCGTCCGCACTGCCGCCTGCCATACCTGCGGCAAAAGGAATGTTCTTTTCGATGTGAATTTTTATACCTGTGTTTTTGATTTTCGTATAGTCAAAAAATGCCTGTGCCGCCTTGTATGCAATGTTCGATTTGTCGCACGGCAAAGCCGCTTCGCTGCACGTTATCGTGATTTTTTTGTCGTCCGTTGTCTCAACACTCACCGTGTCGTAAAGTCCGACAGACTGCATTACCATGAACAGGCTGTGATATCCGTTGTCAAGCGTTCTGAGTATATCGAGCATGAGGTTTATTTTGGCTGCTGCCTTGTATTCTGCTTTCATATGTTCTTTCCTTTCGGGCAGTTTAAGTCTGTATTGCGGTAGAAGGTTCATTTTTAAGGTGATTATTTCCAAATCCCAACCGCTTGCGGTGGTGGGGATTTAAAAAACATCCTAACTTTTTTAGTCTTTCCGACTCACTTTCCTATCCTCGTCTGCTTGAGGCCTGTGAACTTCTGTCCCCAAGCGTTCGCCCATGCTTCGCAATAAAGGGAATAATAGGAAACATTGTTATTTTTTCGATAGTTTATGCAGGGCTTGAAATTGCACCAGATGAATGACGGAATCGCAATGACGAGGAACCAGATCGGGCCGAGCAAAAGAGCCTGCCATGTGTGGCCGTATTCATGGATTCTTGTGTCCCGGAGCCAGTCGTCCGGGCGGTCGGGATTCATAAAAATAAATGTTCCGAATGAAATTCCGCCCCAGTCGCCAGGCACATATGTAACCGTCGCATTAAAAAATCTTTCATGCTTGCAGCCCTTGATGACCGCAAAAATTATATAGGCAATGAAGCCGATAAGGTTGATCGGCAATGCCCATGTCCATTCTATAAGATAAAACAAAAACTTTTTCATATTTTTAACCCTCCGTTCGCTTTATTCTAACATATTTTTACCTCTTTGAAAAGAGTATAAAGGCATTTAATCTTGAAAAATAATAAATAATGTGTATAATATATATAACAGTATGAAACGGAGGTTTTAATATGACAGAAGTTACTAAAGATATGCTTATAGGCGATATTCTTGATGCAGACAACGGCACAGCCGAGTTCTTCCTCAACATGGGTATGCACTGCCTCGGCTGCCCCTCGGCAAGAGGAGAGAGCCTTGAGATGGCGTGCGCCGTTCACGGTGTTGACGTTGAGCAGATGGTTGCAGACATCAACGCTTATCTTGCAAGCAAATGATTCGACTTAAGCCGAGACTTCAATCGGCGGCGGATACGGTTCGTGACGGTTCCCGTGTTGCTGACATCGGAACCGACCACGCCTACCTGCCGACAGCGCTCATTTTATCGGGCAAAATACCGTCTGCCATTGCGGCAGACCTCAGAAAAGGTCCATTGGAAAACGCCTTGGAAACCGTCCGCTCCAATCATATTGAGGACAGGGTTCAGCTTCGCCTTTCCGATGGGCTTAAATGTGTTTCTCCCGACGATGCCGACGATATCGTTATCGCAGGCATGGGCGGCATTTTGATCTCCGAAATTCTGACAGACGCCGAATGGGTCAAGAACGAAAAATACAAGCTTATCTTACAGCCGCAGTCGCATGACGAGGACGTTCGCAGATACCTTTTTGGCAACGGCTTTGATATAACAGACGAGACGGTCTGCTTTGAGGACGGCAAGGTTTACATATGTATCGGAGCTGTTTATACAGGCTCAATAACATCACACAGCGAAGCCGAGATTATGTTCGGCAGTCTCCTCACACGCCACGACGAAGCGGCAGAAGCTTTCATAAATAAAAAACTGAAAAGAATAACCGCTCGCCTTTCCGCACTCAACGCACACGGCGGTGACGAGGGCGAAAAAGAGCAGCTTGAAGCAATAATAAAAGAGGTGGAAAAATGGCAAAAGTAAAGGATTTTTACGGTTATCTTAACAGCATTGCACCCTTTGAAACGCAAGAGGACTGGGACAACAGCGGAATGCTCGTCGGCGATATGAACGCCGAGGTCAAAAAAGCCGCCGTTGTGCTCGATATCACTCACGAAGAAATCAAAAAAGCCAAAGCAATCGGTGCGGACCTGATAATCAGCCACCACCCTGTCATTTTCAACCCTATCAAATCCGTAACAAAGGGCAGCGTGCCGTATGAGCTTGTTGCAAGCTCGATCAATGCACTCTGCTGTCACACTCCGCTCGATATAGCGGACGGCGGAACGAACGACAGCCTTGCGGAACTGCTCGGAATAAACGTCACCCGTGCCGACGACCCGATATTAAGGCTCGGAACGGTTGAACCGACCACAGCACAGGAGCTTGCGGGTAAAATTGCCAATACTCTCAATACGAAAGTACGCTATGCCGACGCAGGCAAAACAATTAAAAAAATCGCAATCTGCACCGGTGCAGGCTGCTCGCTGATTGAAGCGGCAGGTGAAATTGACGCTTTCATCACGGGCGACGCATCGCATCATAACTTTCTCGACTGTGTTCAAGCAGGCATAACGCTCATTGCGGCCGGGCATTACGAAACGGAAATCATCGTTGTTCCCGTTCTTGTTAAAAAATTGCAGGCACAGTTCCCCGACATTGAAATCATTGACATTAAACAGGAAAATCCGATAAAATTTATTTGAGGTAATTATGGCACTTGACGGAATATTTCTCAGCAAAATTAAAGACGAGCTGCTCAGAGAAATCGCATTCAGCAGAGTTGAAAAGGTTCACCAGCCCTCCCGTGAGGAGCTGGTTATTCACCTACGCGGAAAAAGCGGAGCAAAGAAGCTTTTCCTTTCGATAAGGGGCAACAGCCCGAGAATTCATCTGACAGAGTACGCACCCGAGAATCCGGCTGTTCCGCCGATGTTTTGCATGCTGATGAGAAAAAAACTGCTCAACGCTCAGCTTGTCGATATCCGTCAATCGGGTCTTGACCGAATACTTTACCTTGACTTTAACGCCACGAACGAAATCGGCGATAAAATAAAGCTCATTCTCTCCATTGAGATAATGGCAAAATATTCAAATATCATTCTCTTCGACGGCGACGGAAAAATCGTTGACGCAATCAAACGTGTTGACCTCAGCCAGTCGGCGGTTCGTCAGATTCTGCCCGGCTTCAAATACATTGCACCGCCGCCGCAAAGCAAGCTCAACATAACCGACCATACGACAGAGAATATCATCGCACAGATTAAGACTTTCCCGTCAAAATCTCTCTCGTCCGCCGTGCTCGGCACCTTGCAGGGTGCTTCTCCCCTCACCTGCCGTGAGCTTTGCGGAGAGTACGGCGAACTTTACACTGACGAGATCAGTGACAAGGGCTTTGAGTATCTCTCAAAAAATCTTGATGATTTACGCAATATCATCATGAATGAATCCGGTGTTCCGTTTATGCTCAAGGACGAAACAGGCAAGCCGGTTGACTTTTCTTTCTTCCCTATCAGGCAGTACGGCGACCGCTACAGGACGGAGATAAAGTCAAGCTTTTCCGAGCTTCTTGACGAATTCTACTATGAATGTGACCGTCTTGAACGCACGAAGCAAAAGGGTCAGGACCTGGTTAAGCTGCTCAATTCGGCAATAGCGAGAGTTTCAAAAAAGCTCAGCCTGAGGCAGGCAGAGCTGGCTCACTGTGCGGACAGAGAAAAGCTAAGAATCAATGCCGAGCTTATCAACGCAAACCTTTACAGACTCGAAAAAGGTGCGCTTTTCTATGACCTTGAAAATTATTATGATGAAGACAAGCCGATAAGAATTAAGGCCGACCCGTCAAAATCTCCGGCACAGAACGCACAAAAATATTTCAAGGAATATCGCAAGGCAAAGACCGCCGAACAGCTTCTTACAGGCTTCATTGAGGAGAGTAAACAGGAGCTTGCTTACCTCGAAACGGTTGCCGACTCACTTGAGAGAGCTGATACGCAGGCTGAAATTGATGAAATTCGCAACGAGCTTTCACTCGGCGGTTATGTCAAGAAAAAGCGTGGAACGGATAAGAAATCGTCAAAAACACTTCCTCCGATCGAATACAGAACGACTGACGGATTCCGAGTTCTCGTCGGCAGAAACAATGTGCAGAACGATAAGCTTTCGCTTAAAACGGCCGCAAAAAATGATATGTGGCTTCACACGCAGAAATTTCCCGGCTCTCACGTTATAATAGTCAGCGACAACAGGGAGATAAGCGACGAAGCGATAGTTGAAGCGGCCGAAATCGCCGCCTACCACTCAAAGGCTCGTGACGCAAAGCTTGTACCCGTTGACTACACATATGTTAAAAATCTCAAAAAGCCTCAGGGTGCGCCCTACGGCAAGGTTATATACCACGTTTACTACTCGGTCAACGTCACTCCCGACCGTGACAAAATCAACGCTAAATTAAGTAAGGTGAAATAAAATGCGACTTCTTGTTATTGACGGCAACAGTATAATCAACCGTGCTTTTTACGGAATAAAGCTTCTGAGCACTAAGGACGGCAAATACACCAACGGAATTTACGGCTTCATGAACATCTTTCACAAGCTCCTTGGCGATTGCCAACCGGACAGGGTTGCCGTTGCCTTCGACGTCAAGAAGCCGACCTTTCGCCACGAAATGTATTCCGAATACAAGGCCGGCCGCCACGCCATGCCCGAGGAGCTTAAGCAGCAGATGCCTGTTCTCAAGGAGCTTTTGACGCTCATGGGTTATAAGATTGTCGAAAAAGCAGGCTGGGAAGCCGACGATATTCTCGGTACGCTCTCTGCTCAGATGAAGGACGGAGACAAGTGCTTCATTGCAACCGGAGACCGTGACAGCTTGCAGCTTGTCAGCGACACGACTACGGTTCTTCTCGCTTCGACAAAGATGGGCAGAACGCAGACTATTCCCTATGACAAAGCGAAAATCGAAGAGGACTACGGCGTTGAACCGTGGCAGATGATTGAAATTAAGGCTCTCCAGGGCGACAGCTCAGATAATATTCCCGGAGTTGCGGGAGTAGGCCCTAAAACCGCCGGCGACCTGATTCAGCGTTTCGGCTCGGTTGAAAATATCTACAACAATATTGACACCATCGATATAAAGGACAAGCTTCGTGAAAAGCTCGTCAATTCAAAGGACAGCGCAATGCTCAGCCACACGCTCGGTACGATTCGCACGGACGCTCCGATTGACACAAACATGGATTATTACATTCCGTCCGCTCCCGAAAGCGGCAAGGCTTCAAGGCTTCTCGCTTCGCTTGAAATGTTCAGCATGATTGAAAAATTCGACCTTGGCAAGAGTGAGCAGACCGATGTTGAAACGGTCAGTGTTCCCGTCAAGCACCTTGACTCACTCTCTGAAATTCGGCTCGGAGAAAAAGCTTATTTTGTCCCCGAATTTTCCGACGGCGATATAATTTCAATCGCATTCGACTGCGGCGAATTCATTGCCGTCGTCGAGAACAGCAGCTTCACCTTTGCTTCGGAGCTTGCCGATATTCTCTCAAACGAAAAAATCGAAAAAATAACATGTAACGCAAAGTCTCTCTATTCATGGGCGTTCATGCGTGGCGTTCGGATAAAAGGGAAAGTCAGCGACATCATGATCGCAGGCTATATTCTCAACCCCTCGGCGAGCGACTATTCGCCTGTCAGAATGGCGCAGGAATACGGTGCGCTATGCCCCGAGATAAGCGAAGAAAACGAGACGGCTCTCAAAGCCGCCGCTTTAAATGGCGCATGGGAAAAGGTTATCAAACAAATTGAAGAAAATGACCAGCTTTCCCTTTTATACGATATTGAAATGCCGCTTTCAAAGGTGCTTTCTTCAATGGAGGTCACGGGATTCCTTGTTGACCGTGAGAGCATTCAACAATACGGAGCGGTGCTTGAAGAAAAAATCAACTCCCTTGTCAGCGAGATATACGACCTTGCAGGCGAGGAATTCAATATAAATTCGCCAAAGCAGCTCGGAACAATTCTTTTCGAAAAGCTCCGGCTGCCTGCAAAGAAAAAAACAAAATCGGGATACTCGACCAATGCCGACGTGCTTGAAAGTCTTGCACCCGATTATCCGATAGTTTCGCTCATTCTCGAATACAGAACGCTTGCGAAGCTCAAATCGACCTACTGCGACGGCTTACAGAAATGCATTGCGCCCGACGGCAGAATTCATTCAACGCTCAACCAGACCGAAACAAAGACCGGACGAATTTCTTCGACAGAACCCAATCTGCAAAATATTCCCGTCAGAACACCTGTCGGACGTGAGCTTAGAAAATTCTTTATCGCCAAGGACGGCTGTGTACTTGTTGACGCCGACTATTCGCAGATTGAGCTTCGTGTTCTCTCTGACATTGCGAACGACGAAACAATGATCTCCGCCTTCAACAACGGCGACGATATCCACACAATAACGGCTTCGCAGGTTTTCAATATGCCTGTTGAGGCGGTAACTCCGCTGATGAGAAGCCGTGCTAAGGCGGTCAATTTCGGCATAGTTTACGGTATCGGCGCATTCTCGCTCGCCCACGACATCGGTGTAACGAGAGCCGAGGCAGATAAATACATCAAGGGATATCTTCACCATTTCTCGGGCGTTGACAGCTATATGAAAAACGTCATTGCCCGGGCAAAGGAGGACGGCTACGTTCAAACTTTGTTCAAGCGTCGCCGCTATTTGCCCGAGCTTACCGCATCAAATGCTATGATTCGCAACTTCGGCGAGCGTGTTGCAAGAAACATGCCGATTCAGGGAACGGCCGCAGACATAATCAAAATTGCAATGGTTCGTGTCTACGACAGGCTTGAAAAAGAAAATCTCAAGGCGAAGCTTATCATGCAGATTCATGACGAACTGATTGTCGAAGCTCCTGAAAATGAGCAGGAACAGGTTCAGAAAATTGTTCGTGAAGAGATGGAAAACGCCTGCAAAATGAAAGTCAAGCTCACCGCAGATGTTCATTGCGGCAAGAGCTGGTACGATGCAAAAGGATAATGCAAAATGAAGGTTGTTGTTACGGCAAGAAATTTTTCGACAGATGACAAAACTGCTCTTCAAATGCTCAAAAATGCAGGATTTGAAGTTGAGGATCACAGCAAAGAGGACATAGGCAGCGGCACAAACGAGGAATATATCCGTTCACTCGTGCTTGATGCCGACGCAGTTATATGCGGTCCCGAAAAAATCAGCAACAAGGCAATAGAAGAAAGCAAAAATCTCAAAATTGTCTCCCGCCGCGGAATCGGCTACGATTCGATAGACATTGATTTCTGCAAAAAGAACGGCATAGCAGTTGCCCGTGCTCTCGGTACGGTTGAGGGCTCGGTTGCAGAAAGCGTTATGGCATATATTCTCTATTTTGCAAGGCGAATCGACCTGCAAAGCGAGAGCATGAACAAGGGCGAATGGAAGCGAATCATGACCCCGGGCGCAAAAAGTCACACGCTCGGCCTTATCGGATTCGGCGGAATCGGCAAGGAAATCGCAAAGCGTGCCGTTCCGTTCGGTATGGACGTGCTTTACTATTGCCGCCACCCCAAGGATGAATTCGGTGCACATTACACCGAGCTTGACGAGCTTCTCGCAAAAAGCGATTACGTTTCAATCAACGTTCCGCTCAACGAAAGCACCGTCAACATGATAGACAAAAAAATATTTTCAAAAATGAAGAACGGAGCAGTCCTCATCAACACGGCAAGGAGCAAAATTGTTGATACAAATGCACTTGTCGATGCGTTGAAATCCGGCAAGCTCTCCGGTGCGGCGGTCGATGTCTTTGACAATGAGCCTTGCACGGACTCCCCTCTTATCGGTTTACCGAACGTTGTGCTGACCCCTCACACAGCTCCGTTCACAATAGAAAATTTCCGTGAAATGAACAACAGGGCTGCCAAAAGCGTTATCGAATTCTTTAACGGAACGCTTGACAGCCGCTATCTGATAGGATGATAATATGACAATTACCTTTGTTTGCACAGGCAATACCTGCCGCAGTGCAATGGCAGAGGGCATTTGCAAAAGGCTCATTGCCGACAGAAAAATCGAAAACATAACCTGTCAAAGCTGCGGTCTCGGCGCATTTACGGGCGACAGTGCATCGCCGCTTGCACTTTGGGCGGCAAGAATGCACGGCACGGACATTTCCGACCACCGTTCAAGGCAGATCAATCAATATATTTTTAACGAAACCGACCTCATGGTATGCATGACGAAGGCACATAAGCAGGCAATCATGACGCTGAATCCGAAATTCAAGGTCATTGTTCCCGAGCCTGAAATCTCCGACCCTTACGGCGGCGACGAGGACGTTTACTCCGCCTGTGCGGATCAGATTGAAAGCTTCGTTTCAAGGCTTCTCGACGCCCTGACTGCCGAAATCAAGCCTATGTCGGCAGAACATGTTTCGGAAATTGCCGAGATAGAAAAGCTCTGCTTTTCCGCTCCGTGGACGGAGAAAGGAATCGCCGAGGAGCTTGATAATGATAACGCTCATTTTCTCGTCGCTCAGTCGGGCAAAAATGTTCTCGGCTACATCGGCGTTCACGAGGTTTGCGGCGAGGCATATATTGACAATATCGCAGTGCGTCCCGATTACAGGCGGCTCGGACTCGGCGAAAAGCTTCTAAAGGCGGCACAGAAAAATGCGTTCGGCAGGAAGTGTGAATTCATTACGCTTGAGGTTCGCAGAAGCAACGAAAAAGCGATTTCGCTGTATAAAAAGCTCGGCTACCAAACGGCAGGCGAGCGTAAAAATTTCTATACAAATCCCGCCGAAGATGCGGTCATCATGACATTGAAAGAATGTGATATCAAATGAAAATATTATCCCTCGAATCCTCGTGTGACGAGACTGCGGCCGCCGTCGTTGAGGACGGCAGAAAGGTACTGTCAAGCGTTGTAGCTTCCCAGGTGCAGGAGCATATTATCTACGGCGGAGTTGTGCCGGAGATTGCCTCACGCCGTCATGTTGAAGCCGTTTCCGGCGTTATCGGCAAGGCCCTGAGCGATGCCGGCTGTACCCTTGACGACATTTCGGCAATCGCCGTTACATATGCGCCCGGACTTATCGGCGCACTTTTGGTCGGTGTAAATTATGCAAAGGGTCTGTCGCTTGCGAGCGGAATTCCGCTTGTTCCCGTGCATCACCTGCGTTCACACATTGCCGCAAACTACATCACCCACCCCGAGCTTGAGCCTGAATTTCTCTGCCTTGTTGTTTCGGGCGGACACAGCCATATTGTCGAGGTCAGGGACTATACAAAGTTTAAAATCGTCGGCTACACTCATGACGACGCAGCAGGCGAAGCGATGGATAAAGCGGCAAGAGCGATGGGTCTGCCCTACCCAGGCGGTCTTAACCTTGACCGTGTTGCAAAGGACGGCGACCCGACGGCATACAAAATGCCGCACCCGAGAGTTGACGGTGCACCCTATGATTTCAGCTTTTCGGGGCTGAAAACCGCCGCATTGAACACAATAAATATTGCAAAGCAGAAGGGCGAGGAGATAAACGTTCCCGACCTTGGCGCATCGTATATAAAGGCCGTTGTACGCTGCCTGACCGAAAACACGGAGAAAGCGGCAAAGGACCTCGGTTATAAAAAGATCGTGCTTGCCGGCGGCGTTTCGGCCAACTCGGTTCTCCGCAGGGATATGGAGGCTCTTTGCAAAAAGAACGGCTGGGAGCTTTTCGCTCCCGAACTTAAATATTGCGGCGACAACGGCGCAATGGTCGGCGCACAGGGCTATTATGAATTCATCGGTGGCAATACCGCCGATATGTCATTGAACGCCTATGCGACAATGAGTATTGAATAAAAAAATTTCAGCCGCAAAGCAAATTGTGATGCTTGCTTTGCGGCTGTTTTTATTTATTGTCTTTTGATTTTTTCTTTCCTGTCAGCTTATTCAAAATTGTTGCACAAATTATTATAATTCCTATAACAATAAAAATTCCAAGCATACCTTTCCCCATATACGGGAGCGTTTCTATGAAAGCGTACGGATTAAAACCTAATAAATTCATAAATAAATCTCCTTTCATCATGCAAAAAAGTTAAGTATGAGACCGCCGGCAATTACCGAAGCAATCTGACCCGAAACATTAACGCCCATCGACTGCATAAGCAAAAAGTTATGTGGATCCTCGGCAAGGCCTATTTTGTGAACAACACGGCCCGACATCGGAAAAGCTGAAATTCCGGCGGCACCAATCATAGGATTGATTTTTTCCTTGAGGAAAAGATTTAAAAATTTTGCAAAAATAACGCCGCCTGCCGTATCGAATATAAACGCAATAAACCCGAGGCCGAGAATAAGCAGCGTCTCCTTTTGAAGGAATTTGTCAAACTGCATCTGTGTCGCAATGGTAATTCCGAGAAAAATCGTGACAAGATTTGCGAGCACCCTTTGCGCCGTTTCAGACAGCGAATCAAGCACACCGCATTCACGGATAAGATTTCCGAACATGAGAAATCCTACGAGTGCAACGGAGTTTGGCGAAACAACTCCGGCAATTATTGTTATCACAACCGGGAACAGTATTTTTGTAAGCTTCGAAACCTGATTCGGCTTATATTTCATTCGTATTTTTCGTTCTTTTTCCGTTGTAAGGAGCTTTATTACCGGTGGCTGAATAATAGGTACAAGTGCCATATAGGAATATGGCGCAACCATTATTGCGCCGAGATATTTTGAATCCAGCATTTGAGCAACCACTATTGCGGTCGGTCCGTCTGCCGCTCCGATCGTTGCTATCGCCGCAGCGTCCTTGATGTCAAAAAACATTGACGATGTGCAAAGGGTAAAAAATATTCCGAACTGCGCTGCCGCACCGAATATCATCAGCTTCGGATTTGCAAGAATCGGTCCGAAATCGATCATTGCCCCTATGCCGATAAAAAGTATCAGCGGAAAAAGTTCATTTGCAATTCCTGCCTTGTAGAGAATGCTGAGCGCACCCTCCTGCGGCAAGCCGTTTACCACACGGTCAACCACTCCCGAGAGCGGCAGGTTAACAAGAATAACGCCGAAGCCTATCGGCAAAAGCAGCGTCGGTTCCATATTCTTTTTGATTGCAAGAAAAATCAGCAATCCGCCTATCGCCCACATGATAAGCATTCTGTAATCAAAATTATCTACGGCATTTTGATACAGAAAAGAGAAAAAATCCATAAACAAACTCCTTTTTTGAAAATTTCGGAAGAATCGGCATAAAAAAAGAGACTTCTACTGCAATAGCAATAAAAGTCTCGTCATTTAATACAAAAGCGGGTCTTTTTGACCGAATTGACGCTGAATGTAACGGTTTTCGCCGACTACTCCCTTTCGGTGATTATTAATATACCATATATTTTTAAATTATGCAAGCTTTTTTCTGTTTTATCCTTATATTTTCTTCCGGTAAACTAAAAATCATATTAATAATCAATCATCACTTTGTCGAATATTCCGTTTAAAAAGATCCTGAACCTCTGCTTTTCATCAGAGTAAAAAGCAGTCTGTACATTTTGTTTTTAAGCAAGCGGAATTTCAGAACGGTCATTCTTGACGAACCGTAATCGGCATCGTTATCAATCGCAATTTTATAAATATCGGTATCGGCCACTGATTTGACCGTGCCGATTTTTTCTTTCATGCTCATACCGGAATCAGAAAGTCCGAGTAAGAGAGTGTTGACAACCTTTCTCGCATAGGCTTTCCACATTGCCTCGACATCGGCATCAAAATATCCGTCATCAATAATCATCGCTTTCACGTCCGAAAGCGAATCGGAATTGAGCCTAAACGAATCGAGGTCAAAGCTGTGAGAAAGACTCGAGCCGAGGTTGCGATAATGATACATCGGTCGCCGAAGATAATAGCCTGTTTTCATTTTGTAAACCTGAACTGCAGATTGAAACCAGTCCTCGCCGTGACACATCGAAAGATATTTCAAAAAGTCAAACGACCTGCCATAAATTTCTCTGCGGCAGCATTTTGTGCAAAGGGAATTCATGCAGCGATTCAGCAAAATCAAATACAATTCTTTTTTATTATTTTCATCGTAAAAGCAGCTTTTTTCCGCCATCTTTTTTATTGTAACCTTGCCCGTTTTGTTGTCGAAAATCGACAGATCGAACATGACAATATCGCAGGAATATTTTTTAATAATTTCATCGACTCTTTCAAGCAAATCGAGGTCAATTATATCGTCGCAATCGACTGTTAAAATATACTCACCGGCTGAATTTTCAAAAGCGGTTTTGCGGGCAACATTTACGCCCTCATTCGCCTTATGAATCACCTTAATCCGGCTATCCTTTTTTGCATATTTATCGCAGATTTTTCCGCTTGAATCGGTTGACTCATCATCGACGACAACAATTTCAAAATCGGTAAATGTCTGAGACAAAATCGAATTAAAACACTCGTCAAGATATTTTTCGCTGTTGTAAACCGTCAACAGCACGCTGTATTTCGGCATCGGCTCACCTCTTTTTCGTAAAGCGAAACTCGCTTATCATAAAGCCGTCGAGCGGTTCGGTAATTTCAAGCTCGGCACAGCCGTTTTGCAAATATTTCTTCGGCACATCATAGACAATGCTTCTGTATCCGTCGGCAAGGAATTTTTTTTCATACTTCTCGTCACGTCTGCCGCCGAACTGTGTACCGTCATGAATAACGTTACCGTTTATTGTAACTTTATGGTGAATAATTTTATCATTCGGCCGTGATTTATACGTCACTCTCATCTCGTAATCTCCGCCCGTAAGTCCGGAAACCTTGCAATCAAAATTGAAATGGTCGTACACCTTAGTCATGCACATCGGAAGTCTTGCATCGGCGTTATCGTCACCCTGAAAACTCATATAGAATTCTCCCTCTTGCTTGCCGCAGACCTCAAAACCGTGCTCGGCAAAAGAGAAATAATATTCGTCCTTTTCGACCTTGTTCCTGTCAATTATTTCAACAAGATACTTCTTGTCGGGGTGATCTTCGATTTTATTTAAAAGATATTTTCTGTCGGTCACAGGCATGTCGATCGTATCAAGAACACAGCCTCTCTCAACGTTCATTCCACCGAAATGCTCAACGTCGAGCTGCATGCCGATGAGGTTGAAAAGCTTCTCGGCAAGGGAGAATAATTCCGTCCGCAGATTTTTGTATTCTTCGTCGAAATCCGTTGATAGAATTTCTTTTGCAAGTTCAATATTTCCTTTTCTTATCTGAACCTTTGCATCATCAATTAAATTGAGCTCAAAAATTCTTCTGTCACGAATAATTTTATCGCAACTCGCTCTGAAAAGAAAAAGAACATATCTCCAGTTTTTCATCAGCTTATCGGACTTCATTTCAATAAGCATTCCGTAAACATTTTCAACCGAAGAATTTTCGGCCGGGTCACCGTTCCAGCTCTGCTCCATGCCGAAAATAACGTCAACAATTTTTTCGTAATCCTCACCCGGAAAAAACGCACGGGCATAATCCCTGAGAATTTCACGAAGGTCGGCATCGGGATCAAAATCAAGAGCGCCGAAAACAAATTTATTAACGTCGTCATTGACTCCCTCGGAATAGGAAACACTACCGCAAACATATTGCTTGGTCAGACGGTGAAGCAATCTGTACTCGCTCGGTCTCGGATTGATTGCTTCACGGCTGAGCGTCGACGCAAAGGCATAATGCCAGTCATCACGGTCAAAGTGAACGGGGATTTCACAGCGCAGATTATGACAAATATCCGGATAGTATCTTATCCGATATTTTGTGTCGATCGAGCGACGCATTTCATCAAGTGTAAACGGATGATTCGGGCCGTAAATAAGTCCGTCGATTTCTTCGGGCTTTTTTGCCATTTCTTTTATAAATCGTTCGCCCCAATCGGCATACTGATGCGGAGCCTGAGCCGACGGCCAAAGCTCAATATTCGGAAATTCTTTTTGCAGATCTTTTTTTATCTTTTTGCAGCGCACAAAAAATTTTTCCGCCTGCAAATCACCCGGGTCTCCTCCCGGCGGAAAATAAAAATTAAACTTAGGAATTCCGTTGCAGCAGCCGCAGAAATAATCGCTGCTTTCTTCATCGGAAAGTCTCTTTGCATATGCGCAGAAAATCGAGAAATTGATATCAAGCTTTTCACAAATTTGCGACTTGATTTTTGTGATTTCTTCAAAGCTGTATTTCATTAAATCCGTGTGCTTTTCATCGTCGCCGAGACAAGCCTCAACCGTGTTCGTTCCAAACATCATCAGGTCACGGATATATCTTTCGTATTGCTTGCGGTCCCATGTTTCGTATGTATTGTTCATGTCCGTATAGCTGAGCTGATGACCTCTTATCGGCATATACGGGGAATAATCTCCGCCGATATCTTTCGTCAGAACAAGCTCGCCGTCAACCGTCCTGCACTTTCTGAGAAAAACCGAATATCCGTAAATCAGGCTGCGCAAACGATGTGCCGTGACTGTTATTTTTTTTTCGTCGTGTTGAATCGAAAAATCCTCGCTTTCGCTTTCATCAATGATTTTCAGCTCGACAAAACATTCCCCGGTTTTTTTATCAAAGACGGGCGGCTTTTTGTTTGTTCTGATTTCAATTTCTTCGCTAAAAAGCTCGGCGGTAATTTTTTCTTTTTCACCGTCGGCTATAACTTTTATGTCGTCAAAAATAAAATTCATTTGATCACAGCCTTGATTATTTTTTCAATTTAGTATATCATAAAACAAGGTAATTTAGCAATAGAAAGCGGTGAAATAATGATTGAAAAAATTCACGAAAAAAACGTCTGGGATTCATTGAAGGAAACCGATCTTCCCATTGTCATTTACGGCATGGGGAACGGAGCCGATATGATTATTGAAAATCTTCAAAGCATCGGTGCGGACTTTGCCGATATTTTTGCGAGCGACGAATTCGTCCGAGGCCACAGCTTCCACGGCAAAAGGGTTCTGAAATACTCTGAGGTTCAGGAAAAATATTCCGATTTCGTTATTGTGATGGCTTTCGCCGTTCATGACGAAAAAATGCTTGCAAGAGTAAAAGAGCTTTCGCAGGAACATACACTTTATTTCCCCGACGTTCCCGTTGTAGGAGACGGAATTTTTTCGAGAGAATATATTGAAGAGCACGAAGAAGAATTTGATAAAGCATATTCGTTTTTAAGCGATGAAAAATCGAAGCAAAGCTATATTGATATTCTCAATTTTAAAGTCAGCGGAAAAACGGAATATCTTTTTAAATGCGAACGAAATAAAGAAGAAATTTACGCCGATTATCTTTGTCCGAACGACGATGAAATTTTAATGGATCTCGGTGCATACGACGGTGACACAATAAGAGAATTTCTCAACGTAACCGATAACAAATATCGAAAAATTTATGCCGTTGAAGCCGACGAAAAAAATTACAAAAAATTAATTGACAAAACATCACATCTTGAAAGAATCGAAACATTTAACATTGCAGCATGGGACAAAAAAGAAACTCTTTTCTTTGAAAAGAAAAAGGGAAGAAATTCCAAGCTCTCATCTTCGGGCAATTTTGAATTGCAGGCAGACAGCGTTGACAACATTCTGCAAGGAAAAGAAATCACTCTGCTCAAAATGGACATTGAGGGCAGCGAGAAAAAAGCTCTCGAAGGAGCAATAAAAACAATTCAAGAACACCGTCCCAAGCTTTACGTCTGTGCTTACCATCGCAACAGCGATATGTTTACTCTGCCGCTGAAAATTAATGAGATATGCCCCGATTATAAGATTTATTTCGCTCATCATCCGTATGTTCCCGCATGGGAATCAAATTTTTATTGTTGTATTGATTAGTTTTCAAAAGCATGATATAATAAATCATATTTTTCAGAAAAAGGAGTGAGCCGATGAGTGATCCAAAAGGCAAAGCGTTACCCGATTTGATTTCAATGTACCTGATAATGCTTGTTATCTACTGTTTGGATGTATTCTTCCTTAAATCCGATCTCACGGTTCTCGGCGATAACTTTTATTCACGTTTTCTTTGCTTCACGGTGCTTTTGATGACTGTGGTTTTCAAAAGGGAACATCTAAAAAGCTTTGGAATCAGCAGAAAAAAAGAAAAATTCAAATCCGCTTTGATTTTCGGAACAGTTTTCTCTGCCGTTCCGATATTCATTGTGTCCGCTGTTGAGTTTTTTATTTTCAAGTCAACCGATCCCGATAACATTCATGTTACTTTTACTCCCCCTAGTCTCAGCTATGTCCAGACCGAAGGCTATCTTACCCCTGCGTTTTGTATTACAATTTATATTTTAACCTCCCTTTTTGCCGCATGCTTTAAGGAGATGTTTTTTCGAGGCTTTCTGCTTCATAAGCTTGAAAAGCTGACTGTCTTTAAGAGTGCAAATACCTTCCAGGCTCTTCTTTACACAACGTTTATTATTCCGAAGCTTGTGCGTAATTTTGTCATGAACTACTACAGCAAGGAAATTATAAGCATTGCAGCCTTTGTAATTATTTTCTATCTCATCCATGAGTTCATCACGGGCCTCAAATGGGGTATGCTTGCCAAGGTCAGCGGAGCAACATACATCTCGATTATTGATAACTTCTTATATGTTTTTCTTGCCAACAGTCTTCACATTGTTTCACACCAATCAAAATGGCTGTTTATGATCCACATGCTTTCGGCTCAGCTGATTTCCCTTGCGCTGGTTGCCGTCTATTGCAAAAAGGCTTCCGGCAGCAAGGAAGAGCTTAATGAAGCCGAGAAAAAAGAAACATCTGCAAAGAAAGCAGAGCCGATTATTAAAAACGAAAAAGAAATAATTACAGAAAAAACCGAATCCGACGAATTAAAATCCGAGGAATTTGATAAGCATACGGAAATCAGTCCGAATCAATTTAAAGAAATTATAAAAGAATCCTCCGTTAAAGCCGAGAAATCTCACAACGGCGAGCTTTCCGAGGCTGAAATTGACAACTATCTCAAGGATTTCGGCAAGCCGAAGGCGCACTACAATCCGCCGCAGAAGCCGTCACAACCAAACTCGTCCGAAGAAGAATCCGAAAGCTTTGACGTTGACGATTTTCTCAAAGGCTTTTCAAAAACCTAAGTCGTGCGAAAAATTTGTGCGGTGCTGCATTAAAGCAAAAAAGAGCTGTATCTTTGTTCGCTTTACGAACTCTGATACAGCTCCTCAATTATTCTCGGATTAGCCCTCTTCTTTCATCTTTGCAAAGCACTCGCTGCAATATACAGGACGGTCTTCTCTCGGACGGAAAGGAACCTTAGCAACGCCGCCGCAGTTTGCGCATGTTGCTTCGAACATTTCACGCTCGCCTCTGGCTGCGTTCTTTCTTGCGTCACGGCAAGCCTTGCAACGCTGAGGCTCGTTTACAAAGCCTTTCTCAGCATAGAACTCCTGCTCACCTGCGGTGAAAGTGAACTCCTGACCGCAATCCTTACATACCAACGTCTTGTCTTCGTACATGATTATTTACCTCGCTAATTTTTTTATTTACGCTCTGCGCACGTTTCTAACACGTTATGTACAGCGCAGGCATATAGGGTATCATTTTTCCTTGAGCTTTTTTCTTGCCCTTTGCAAAGCATTGTCAACACTTTTGACGCTTATCGAAAGCACTTCGGCAATAGAACTGTAATTATGACCTCCGATATGGAGCCTCAGCACATCTTTTTCAAGACTCGTCAGCTTTTTTTCAATGCTCTCGCTGAGATCCTCAAACTGCTCCTGCATTACGATTATCGTCTGCGGGTCGGACATATCGTCGCTGATATCAACATCGTCAATATCAACGTAGCCGTTCAGCGGAATATGCTTGCTCCGCAGCTGATTACGCACGGCACTTTTGATGCGATTGGAAATGCAAACCGTTGCATAGGTTTCAAACCTCACGCCCTCATCAGGGTCGTACCCGTAAACAGAACCGAGAAGACCTATCATGCCCTCCTGAATGAGATCGCTGCGGCTCATCGGACACCGTCCGACATAGCCCGAGGCAATGCTCTCAACAGTCGGTGCAAGAGATGAAATCAGTTCATTCATTGCTGCTTTATCGCCGTAACGTGCCGCATAAACCGTATCCGAATTTATCGGAATTTTGCTCATACGCACACCTCACAGGACTAAGATACATTTATATGATATCTCATTAGGGAATTAATGTCAATAAAAATTGTTTCATTTTTTCAAATTTTGAAGATTGTTACAAATTAAACGGCCTGTTTTTGGGCGATTTAACAATTAAATTTGCACTAATATTGATGCAGATATTTTATTTGCACAAACATTTGCCCTTTTTATTACAGCTAAAGTTCAAATTCCGACCATTGTTTGACTTTTTACCGCTAATCCTGTATAATTGCTTTTATGAGGTGATTTGATGAAAAATGATGATATTCTCGTTTCCGTTATAGTTCCTGCTTATAATGCCGGGAAATATCTCGGATTTTGTCTTGACACTGTTATTGCTCAAACACACAAAAACCTTGAAATAATTGTTGTCGATGACGGTTCAACTGACAATACAGGTAAAATTTGCGATGAATACGCAAATAAAGACAGCAGGATTAAGGTCATTCATCAAGAAAATAAAGGTCTTTCAAGTGCCCGAAATGCAGCGCTTGATATCATGACCGGAGAGTATATCGCCTTCATTGACAGCGATGATTTCATTGAGCCTCAAACTATTGAATTGCTTCTTTTTGACTGTATTGAATATAACAGCGAAATAATTATATACGATTCCATTGACGTATCCGAAATGAAATTTGTTGACCACACAATAACCAACAACGTACGAACCTATTCTTCAAATTTCCTTTTACAGAATCTTGAGTTATTAAGTAACCGTGAATCGGCTTGCACACGTTTTTTTCACAAATCCATCTTTGACAGATTGCGCTTTCCTATAAATAAACGATACGAGGATAGCTATATAGCCTATCAGACAATTGAGCTTTCAAATACCGTTTCTTTTACAGATGCAAAATTATATTACTATTATCTTTCTCCCAACAGCATAATGCGTTCAGATTTTTCTGCTAAAAACTATGACGTTATTTACTCCTATGATAACAAGATTGATGTTCTAATTCGAAACAACTGTGAAAAATCCGCACAAATGGTTTACAGAGATTATCTTTACAACGTTTCCCGAATGATCGGCCAAACAAAATACTGTGATAAGTTCACTTCCGAATTTAAAAAGCAAAAAATCAAGGAACTGCGTAAAAAATACAGAGAGCTGAAAAGAATAAACAAGAACAATCCGTATTTCAAGGGCAGATTCAGGCTTGTTTCCGACGTGCTTTACCTTTGCCCCGTTATTAAAAAATTCCATTGATCCTCGGAGGGATAAATTTGACAGGTTTCATTTTTCTTGACAAACCGGAGGGGTTAACCTCCTTCGTTGCGGCAAACAGAGTCAAGAGAATATTGAAAATAAGCAAAACAGGACACACCGGCACGCTTGACCCTATGGCAACCGGCGTGCTTCCTGTCATGCTCGGCGGAGCGACGAGATTCTCCCAATACCTGCCGACGCACGACAAGGCTTACCGTGCAAAAATTTTACTCGGCACTGTCACAGACACGCTTGACATTACAGGTACGGTGCTTCAGAAAAATCCCGTTAACGTCAGCGTTGACAGGCTCAACGAGGCAGTCAACCGTTTTGTCGGCTCAATAAACCAACTTCCTCCGATGTATTCCGCCGTTTCAAAGGACGGCGTTCGTCTTTACAAGCTTGCCCGTCAGGGCATTGAAATAGAAAGAGAAGCAAGAAATGTGGTTATTCACTATATAAAGCTTCTCGACGTTCCGGACGAAAACAACGAATTTGAGATCGAGGTCTCATGCAGTGCCGGAACATATATCCGCTCGCTTGCCGCCGATATCGGTTCCGAGCTTGGCTGCGGTGCCACGATAACCGCACTGCGGCGCATTGAAGCCAACGGAATTTCAATCGACAAAACCGTTACGCTTGAAACGGTTCAGCAATTCGCCGACAACGGACGAATTAATGAGCTGATTACCCCGTGCGATGAAATGCTTCGGTGCTACCCTGCCGTCAACATCAGTGAAAAGCAGACGGTACGCTTTGAAAACGGCGGAGAACTCGACCTCAAAAGAATCAAGGGTGAAAAGTCGGACGGCTTCCGTCGTGTTTATTCACCCGAAAAGAAGTTCCTCGGTCTCGGCAGAATCAGCCTTACCGACGGAACGCTTTATGTTGAAAAAAAATTAGTCTATTGAGGTTTTTATTATGAAATGGTTTATTTTATCTATTGTTGCTCTGCTTTGCTGGAGCTTTTCGGATTTGTTTTCAAAAATCGGCTGTGCCGACTCAAAGGATAAGCACAGTGCGCTGAAAATGGTTACGGCTGTCGGCGTAGTTATGGGTCTTCATGCGGCATACACACTGATCTTCACCGATGTCGAGTTTTCGTTCCGCACAATGCTCACCTATTTACCGGTATCATTCCTTTATATATCGTCAATGACTATCGGCTATGTCGGTCTCCGTTTTATTGAGCTTTCAATTTCTTCGCCGATATGCAATTCCTCGGGCACTTTGGCTTCGATTATCAGCATTATCACAGGCATGGCGGTGCTTGTTAAGGCTCAGTATATTGCAATAGCACTTGTTGCAGTCGGCATTGTCGGACTCAGCATTGCCGAGATGACAGAGGATGACGATCTCAGAGCGGCACGTCAGAGCAAAAGCAACTACAAATACACAAAGAGCATTCTCGCAATTCTTTTGCCCGTCATTTACTGTCTGCTTGATGCTCTCGGATCATTTGCCGACAGCCTTGTTCTTGAAAAGCTTGACGAGGATGCCGCCAACACATCATATGAGCTGACGTTCCTCATTTGCGGCATACTTTGCTTCATTTATGTTAAATTCATCAAAAAGGATAAGTTCTTCCCGAAGAAGGAAGCTCCGAAATACATCGGCGCAGCCTTTGAAACCGCAGGCCAGTTTGCATATATCTATGCTATTGCCGATAAGGATCACTTCGCACTCTCGGCTCCGATTATCTCCGCATACTGTGCGGCATCGGTTCTCTGGGGCAGAATTTTCCTCAAGGAAAAGCTTTCATGGAAGCATTATTTGTGCATTCTCCTCACGGTCGCAGGTATAGTTATAATGGGAGTTTACGACGGCTGATACAATCAAATCAATTTATTAACGGCACATAGGAGCTAATCTCCCGTGTGCCTTTTCTTTTTGCGAAAAGGTCAAAGACTTTGCCGCCATTTCATAATAACTCTGCTGCTGAAATATTTTTATTGCAGACACAAATATGTAATAAAAAATGAGATAAAATGCGAAAAAGTTTAAAAAAATCAGTAATAAAGAGTATTTTAACGATAATCTCAAAAATCGGACTGCAAGAATACATTTTTGACCTTTTCTGACTTTTGACAAAAGGTCAAAGAAGGTCTATAATTTGACTTGTCAAAAGGTCAAAGAAAGTCAAAGTCAAAAGGAGATGATGATATGAGTATGAGCAATGAGATCGCCAAACTGATCCTCGACATGCTCAGCGACGACGGAGAAACGGAGATTCAAAGAAACGAGATGGCTCAGCATCTCGGCTGTGTTCCGAGTCAGATTAATTACGTCATATCCTCAAGGTTTACTCCCGAGCAGGGATATATCGTAGAAAGCAGACGTGGAGGCGGCGGCTACATCAAAATCACCCGAGCGAAATACGACAGCAAATCGGCAATGCTGATGCACGTTGTAAACTCAATCGGCGATTCGATTGATGAGGCAAGCTGCAAAGCGCATATATATAATCTGAATTATCAGAACATTTTGTCTCCCGAAATTTCAAAGCTTATGCTTGCGGCAACCGGCGAAAGATGCCTGCGTGAGGTTCCCGCAGATCTGAGAGACAAGGTCAGAGCATCATTATTTAAACAAATGCTGTTAGTTAACCAGTAACCACGAAAGGATGATTTATATGTTGTGTCAGAATTGCGGAAAGAATGAAGCTACAACCCATGTAAAGCGTGTTGTCAACGGCGACACGACCGAAATGCACCTTTGTCAGAATTGTGCCGAGCACCTCGGCTACGGAGATTTGTTCTCCGGCTTCGGATTTGATCTCGGCAATATCTTCTCGGGACTTTTGGGTGAAGATATGCCGCTTCTCAGCTCGGCTCATGAGGAAAAATGTCCGAAATGCGGATACACCTTCTCGGATATAGTTAAAAACGGACGTCTCGGCTGCGCCGATTGCTACAGAAAGTTTTACGACAAACTTCTCCCGAGTTTGCAGAGAATTCACGGTAAAATAAAGCATACCGGCAAACAGGCAACAATGGTTCCCCACGTTGCCGAGGAGGAAAAAGCTCCGAAAATCGACCCGATAATGAAGCTCAAAGAGGATATGCAAAAGGCCATTGAAGAACAGAACTTCGAGCAGGCGGCAGTCCTCAGAGACAGAATAAAGGAAATGGAGGCAGGCAATAATGAATAAGTGGTATATTGAAAACGGCGACCAGGGCGATGTTGTTATCAGCACACGAGTTCGTCTTGCAAGAAACCTTGAAGAATACCCGTTCCCCTGCCGACTTACCGTAAAAGGCAAGGAAAAGGTTTGCGAGGAAATCAAAAATGCCGTGCTCAGCGACGACCATTGGGGCTTCGGCTTCACATGGATGAAGGATTTCACCCGTTCACAGGCTGTATCGCTTGCCGAACGTCATCTTGTCAGCCCGGAATTCGCTTCCGACAGAGCCGGCAGAGGCTTGCTCCTGACGGACGACGAAGCAATCAGTATAATGCTCTGCGAGGAGGATCACATCAGACTTCAGGTCATGATGGCAGGTCTTGCGCTCAAGGAAGCATACAGCGTTGCCGACAAGGTTGACAACATCATCGGCAGCAAGCTCAACTACGCATACGACGAAAGAATCGGTTATCTGACCCAGTGTCCGACCAATCTCGGCACGGCAATGAGAGCCTCAGTCATGCTTCACCTGCCCGCCCTGACCCGCTGCGGTCAGATAGGCAAGCTTGCCGCAACCGTATCAAAGCTCGGACTTGTAATCCGCGGTGCTTACGGCGAAGGCAGCAGCCCCCGTGGAGATGTCTACCAGCTCAGCAATCAGATAACTCTCGGAATTTCCGAGGAAACTGCGCTGGACAATCTCCAGTCAATTACATTGCAGCTTGTCGCACAGGAACGTGCGGCGGCCGAAAAGCTTCTGGAAAATCCCGTTGAGGAGGATAAAATCTTCCGTGCAAAGGGAATTCTCCAGAATGCAAGAGTTCTCAGCGGTGATGAGTTCATGGAGCTTGCATCGCTTCTCAGAATGGGCATCTCAAACAAGACGCTTGACTTTGATATTACGAGGCTCAATGAGCTTTCGGTCAAGGTTCAGCCGGCCACAATCAACGCCCTTGAGGGCAAGGAGCTTTCTCCGCAGGAGAGAGACATTATCCGAGCCGAATGGGTAAGAAAGGCATTCGAATAAGAGATGCAAAAGGAATTTTGAAAGCCTCGTGTTTTTGAATGACCAATGATAATTGATACGGGGCTTGTCGGATTGCAAAGCAATCGCTGACAGGTCCCGTTTTGAAAGACAATAAGCTCCCCGCAAGGGAGGCAAATTCAATAAGCAAAGGAGAGATTTTTATGTATAAGTTTACAGGCTTTACTCAGAAAGCAAACACGGCACTCAATGCCGCAATAGAATATGCGGAGAATCTCGGTCACACATATATAGGCAGCGAGCATCTTCTGCTCGGTCTGCTCTCAAGCGAGGGAAGCGTTGCATACACTGCCCTCACGGCAAGAAACATTACGGCGGATAATGTCGAAACCGCTGTCAGAAACAGCGTCGGCATCGGCACTCCGACAGTTCTTTCGCCGAACGATTTCACACCGAGAAGCAAGAACATTATCGAAACAGCAGTCACGATTGCAAGAAGTCTCGGCCACGGCTACGTCGGCACAGAGCATCTTCTGATAGCAATTCTTCGTGACAGCAGCTGCTACGCAATGGATATTTTGGATGCGATGAACGTTTCCGCCGCAGACGTTGCAGAGGAAATCACAAAATCAGTCAACGTTTCGCAGAACGACGCAAGTCCGAAGTCCAAGACTCAGTCCAAGGGCAAGACGGAGACTCCGACCCTTGACCAGTTCGGCCGTGACCTTACCGCCATTGCACGTCAGGGCAAGATTGACCCGGTCATCGGCAGGCAGAAAGAGATTGAAAGAGTTATTCAGATTCTTTGCCGCAGAACAAAGAACAACCCCTGCCTTATCGGTGAACCCGGCGTAGGTAAAACCGCTATCGCCGAGGGACTGGCTCTTAAAATCGCATCGGGCGAGGTTCCCGAAATTCTTAAGGACAAGAGAATTGTTGCTCTTGACCTGACCGGCATGGTCGCAGGTACAAAATACCGTGGCGACTTTGAGGAAAGAATTAAATCGGCTATTGACGAGGTTTCAAAGGCCGGCAACATTATCCTCTTCATTGATGAGGTTCACACCCTTATCGGTGCAGGCGCCGCAGAGGGTGCGGTTGACGCCGCAAATATTCTCAAGCCCGCTCTTGCAAGGGGCGAAATGCAGGTTATCGGCGCAACGACAATCGAGGAATACAGGAAGAACATTGAAAAAGATTCCGCTCTTGAGCGTCGTTTCCAGTCCGTTCTCGTCGGAGAGCCGAGCCGTGAAGAGGCAGTCGAGATACTCAAGGGTATCAGAGACAAGTACGAAGCTCATCACAAGGTAAAGATTACCGATGAGGCTATCGAAGCGGCAGTCAAGATGTCATCAAGATACATCGGCGACAGATTCCTGCCCGATAAAGCAATCGACCTTATCGACGAGGCGGCTTCAAAGGTTCGTCTGCGTGCCTACACTCCGCCCGAGGATATCAGAGAGCTTGAAGAGAAAATCAAGCGTATAAATGAAGAAAAGGCTTCGGCTGTCAACAGTCAGAACTTTGAGCAGGCAGCGGCCTTGCGTGACGAGGAAAAAGAGGTTAAGGCTCACCTTGAAAACGCAAAGGAAAGTTGGAAGAAGCAGAATTCCGAGACAAACGGCGTTGTAACTCCCGATGAGATTGCCGCCATTGTTTCCGAGTGGACGCACATTCCCGTTGTTCAGCTCACTGAGGAGGAAAGCCAAAGACTTCTCCACATGGAGGAGGAGCTTCACAGAAGAATTGTCGGTCAGGACCAGGCCGTTTCCGCAGTTGCCAAGGCTATCCGCCGCGGCAGAGTCGGACTTAAAGACCCGAACAGACCCACGGGTTCGTTCATCTTCCTCGGCCCGACAGGCGTAGGTAAAACAGAGCTTTGCAAGACTCTTGCCGCAACGCTTTTCGGCGATGAGAGCGCAATGATAAGACTTGATATGTCCGAGTTCATGGAGAAGCACACAGTCTCCAAGCTTGTAGGTTCACCTCCGGGCTATGTCGGATATGACGAGGGCGGTCAGCTCACCGAAAAGGTTCGCCGTAAGCCCTACAGCGTGGTTCTTTTCGATGAGATTGAAAAAGCTCACCCCGATGTATTCAACATGCTCCTTCAGATCCTTGACGACGGTGTTCTCACCGATTCGCAGGGCAGAAAGGTTGACTTCAAGAACTGCATCATCATCATGACTTCAAACGTCGGTGCAAAGCTCATCACAAACGCCGGCAACGCCGCACTCGGCTTCAAGGGCGAGGAAGGCAACGGCACAATGAGCCAGAGCGACATCAAGGACGCAGTCATGGGCGAATTGAAGAAGTGCTTCCGTCCCGAGTTCCTTAACAGGGTTGACGATATCATTGTATTCGAGCAGCTCAACAAGGACGACATCAAGGAAATCGCACGCAGAATGCTCAAAACACTCAAGAACCGTGTTCATGACATGGGCATTGAGCTTGACTTTGATGACAGCGCAATCGAGAAGATTTCCGACGAGGGCTTCGACCCGGTATACGGTGCAAGACCGCTCAGACGTGCTATTCAGTCGCAAATTGAGGATAAACTCAGCGAGGAAATGCTTGACGGTCACATCACCTCCGGCAACAAGTATGTTTGCAAGCATACCGACGATGGATTTGTATTTGAATCCGTCGAGACCAAGGCCGAATAATAAACCGAATAGAACACGCCGCCGAGCAGTGAAAATCTGTTCGGCGGCGGTTTTTGTTTCGCAGCAATCGAGCTATGCGATATTACAACGTATGTAATATTTCAACATCGTTATATCAAAATGTGTTCTAATTGTCAATAACAACATCTGTAATATTCGGAGGGCATTATGGCAGTTTACACGGACATTTTAAAAGAGCTTAGACGTGACAAGCATTTAACACAGCTTGACTTGGCTAAGCATTTCGGAATCAGTCAAACAATGTATTCAATGTATGAGAGCGGAAGAAGAACAATGAAACTTGAAATGCTTTGCGAGCTTGCCGATATTCTTGAAACCTCAACAGATTATATTCTCGGCCGAACCGCTCAGCAAAAGCCGTATCCCAAAAGATAAATATTTTATGTTAAAACAGTTAATACTCACCGCTGCCTAACAGGAAATCTGTTCGGCGGCGGTTTTTGTTTCGCAGCAATCGAGATATACATATAATCAAAATATACATCACGCAATATTATATCCGTTTTAAATAGATATGTCAAGAGAAAAATCCGAAATAATCGGACGAATCATGCTTCTTTATACGGTATAATTAGATAGAGGTGATTCGTCTTGGATAAAAATGAATTTAGCCGTCGTGTTGAGCAATTAAGAAAAAACAAGGGAGTATCTGCAAGGGATATGAGCTTATCTTTGGGGCAAAGTCCCGGATATATAAATAGTATTGAAAACGCCGTAAACTATCCGTCAATGACAGTATTCTTTTATATATGTGAATATCTCGGAATAACTCCGGCGGAATTTTTTGAAACGGATTCCGTAAATCCGTCAAAAGAAACAGAGCTTGCACAGGCGGTCAGAGGTTTAAGCAATCAGCAGCTGGATACTTTAATTACGCTTGCTAAAGGATTAAAAAAATAACATATATCACCGTTGAACATATTCTGTTCGGCGGTGGTTTTTGTTTCGCAGCAATCGAGCAATGCGGTTTGATTTAATATCCCCCTTGATGAGAGTAAGAAAAACTGCGTCTGAAGCAAAATTATCAGATTTCAGTGCAAAAACTTCGTGGCCGTCCTCTTGAGGCAATGTCATTAACTTAAGGCTTTTTGCAAAAATCTTTTGGGTCGATGTAGTCATCGACCCCTACGGAATGTGCTTTTATCGTAACTCTGCGTAACATTACTTTTCT
>ERZ780075.173-NODE-173-length-32623-cov-4.549282_pt1 | contig 32623 bp, 11 predicted proteins | sample MGYA00511839_ERZ780075 | MGnify/ENA primary metagenome ERZ780075 (study PRJEB29588, sample SAMEA2155953) | human gut metagenome | biome: human gut; feature: human-associated habitat; material: faeces | place: Denmark | collected 2008/2010 ...
GTCAGAATAAGGCGCTTTATCTGCCGCTTGTCACGGCAGCCCTGCATGGACTGGAATATTGCCGAATGCTCGCTGTCGACGGGGAGAATCGACACTCCCCTGTTCTCGGCGGCGTCGGTCACGAGCCTGCCGCCCGCAACGAGCGACTCCTTGTTGGCGAGAGCCAAAGTGCTGCCCGCCTCTATCGCTCTGAGGGTCGGCTCAAGGCCGGCTATGCCGACTATGCTGTTAAGCACTGTATCCGCACCGCAGGCGGCGCACTCGGCGACGCCCTCCCTGCCGGCGAGGATGCGGGTCGAGGTGTCGGCAACCTTTATTTTAAGCTCCGCGGCAGCCCTTTCATCCGCAACGGCCGCCATGCGGGGTGAGAATTCTCTGATCTGCCCCTCCAGAATATCCGTCCTCACATTTGAAGTCAGCGCAACTATCTCAAAGCCCTGAAGCCTTGCGACTTCAAGCGCCTGAACGCCTATTGAGCCTGTTGAGCCGAGAACGGCAAGGGTCTTAGTCATTGTATATCTCCTTTGATAATCGCAGTTACTTTATTTGTTTGCGAACGCCGCCGCAACCTCCACTATGAGATAGAGCGAGGGCATGGTGAAAAGGAAGCTGTCCACACGGTCAAGCACTCCGCCGTGACCCGGGAAGAGAGTGCCGAAATCCTTCTCGCCGAAATTTCTCTTTATAACAGAGGCGGAGAGGTCGCCGCACATACCGAGCACGCATAGCACCACAGTTGCGATAATGACCTGCCACAGCTTGATGGTGTCGAGCGTGAAGAAGAAGTGCTTGCAGATAAGGAAAGTGACCGCGGCAAACACCGTAGTGCCCACAACACCCGCAACGGCGCCCTCTATGGACTTCTTGGGGCTAATCTTGGGCGAGAGCTTGTGCTTGCCGAATTTGCTGCCGATGAAGTAGGCGAAGGTGTCGCTGAGCCACGCGCAATACATGGCGCAAAGGAGCATAAACACCGCCTGTGAACGCTGGAACAGCTGCGGATTCTCATCGCACAGCAGCGGGAGCTGAATAAGAGTGGTCAGCGAAGCGGGCACGGCGAGCGAAGTGAAGAGCGCCAGCGCAACGTGCTCAAACCGCGTGATATCATAGAATTTCAGCATTATCAGCAGCAAGACAATGATATATATGATGAGGATTGATGATTTGGGTATGATGAGATATCTCTCAAGGTCAAAGGCGATGAACGGCGAATATGCCGCAGCAAACAGCATCGTGACCGCCATGACGACCTTATTCTTGCACTTTGAGACGGTGATGACCTCGTGGACGGCTATTGCGGAGAGCACGGCTATTATAAAGCTGATATATCTGACATAGCCGAAGCCGATAGCAACAAGGCTGCCGATGGCAAAGAGAGCGGCCGTAACGCCTGTGATTATTCTTGTTTTCATGTTTTTCACGCTCGATTCAGATTATTCTTAAATACCGCCGAAGCGCCTGCTGCGCTTGCAGTAATCTATAATTGCCTTATCGAGGTCGTCGGGGGTGAAATCCGGCCAAAGAATATCCGAAAACCAGAATTCAGAGTACGCCGCCTGCCAGATAAGGAAATTTGAAAGACGATATTCGCCGCTCGGCCTGATTATCAGATCGGGGTCGGGCAGCCCTGCCGTAAGCAGATTATCGCTTATTGATTTCTCGGTTATATCCTGCGCTTTCAGCTCGCCCGCTTCGACTTTCGCAGCAAGACGCCTGACCGCGCTGACTATTTCGTTACGCCCGCCGTAATTGACGGCAATGTTGACGGTGATTTTGTTTTTATCTGCCGAGTTTCTCTCGAGCAGCTCTATCATGCCGACGATATCCTCGGGCAGGCCCTCACGCTCGCCGATATATCGTATTCGCATTCCTTTCTGTTCATTCTCATCCTCACGCTCGTTGGCTTCGTCGAGATAATCTCTGAACAGATCCATTATAGAGGCGACCTCCTGAGCGGGGCGCTTCCAATTCTCGGTGGAGAATGCGTAAAAGGTCACGCATTCTATGCCAAGCTCCGCCGCATAGTCGCAGATGCGCCTGAAGGTGTTGGCGCCCGCCTTGTGGCCCTCGCTGCGGGGCAGGCCTCTCTTTTTTGCCCAGCGACCGTTGCCGTCCATTATGATGCCGATGTGGCGGGGCAGCTCGATCCTTGCGAGCAGTTCTTTATCCATAGCTGTCTCCTTTGATAAGGGATGATGATATTCATCATCGGCTGCTGTAATTCGGCGCAGCGGAGGTAATCCTCCGCCGCACCGCTGAATTGCGATCAGATCGCCATTATCTCTTTCTCTTTTTCGTCGGCGAGCTTATCAATATTTTTGATATATTTATCGGTCAGATCCTGGAGCTTCTTCTCCGCTATCTTGAGGTCATCCTCGGTTATCTCGGAGGCCTTCTCCATCTTCTTGACCTTATCTATGCCGTCGCGTCTGATGGAGCGAACGGCTATCCTTGAATCCTCCGCCAGCTTCTTAACATCCTTGCAAAGCTCCTTGCGGCGCTCCTCGGTGAGCTGCGGGAAAACAAGGCGGATTATCCTGCCGTCATTCTGCGGGTTGATGCCGATATCGGAGGCCTGGATCGCCTTCTCGATGGGGTGTAGGGTGGAAACATCCCAAGGCTGGATGGTGAGTATCCTCGCCTCGGCAACGGAGACGGCCGCCATCTGATTGATGGGGGTGGGGGTGCCGTAATAATCGACCTTGATCTTATCGAGCACGGCGCTGTTGGCTCTGCCCGCTCTTATTGAAGCGAATTCAGCGCTGAGCACGCTGACGGTCTTACCCATTTTTTCCTCGACCATTGCAAAAACTTTTTCCATTTAATTAGCCCTCCTTAACTAATGTACCCACATTTTCGCCCAGCACCGCTCTGATTATGTTTTCGGGGTCGCTGAGGTTGAAAACGAGGATGGGGATATTATTGTCACGGCAAAGAGACGCTGCCGTTGAATCCATGACTTTGAGATCCTTCTCAAGCACTTCGCTGTGGGTAACAACGTCGTATTTGACGGCGTCGGGGTATTTATTGGGGTCCTTGTCAAACACGCCGTCCACATTGGTGGCTTTGAGAATGACGTTTGCCTTTATCTCGGCCGCTCTGAGCGCAGCGCAGGTGTCGGTCGAGAAGAAGGGGTTGCCCGTTCCGCTCGCAAAGATGACCACTCTGCCTTTCTCAAGGTGGCGGACGGCTCTGTTGCGGATGTATGTCTCGGCTATCTGGCGCATCTCAATGGCGCTCTGCACCCTGACCGTCACGCCGAGCTGCTCGAGAGAATCGGCAAGGGCAAGGGAATTCATGACTGTAGCGAGCATACCGATATGGTCGGCGCGGGTCCTATCCATATTGCCGCCGGAGCGCCCTCTCCAGAAGTTGCCGCCGCCGACAACGAGGCCGACCTCGACGCCCATTTCATTGAGTTTCTTGACTGCGGAGCAGACCGCACCGATGGTGTCGAAGTCAAAGCCGTGGCCTTTATCGCCGGCGAGCACCTCGCCGCTGAGCTTGAGCAGGATTCTTTTATAAATCGGTTGCACAAAAACACCGCCTTTAAAAATTATAAATTTTCAGTATATATTTTACTTTATTTTGGCGCGGGTGTAAAGCGTTATTTTGCAAATTAACGATTTTTTTACTTTTAATTTATCCCCGCCGCCCTAAATCGCAAAAAAACTTGCCAAGACGGGATTTTTGATATATACTGTAGTAGTATAACTTTCACGAACGGAGAGCTGAAATGAAAGAACTGATTCTCAGAAACACCCCTGACATTGCCGACGCCTTTGAAATGCGCGAATGCGAATGCGACAGCGTCAACGGCTCCGATCATTATGAGGTGTTTTGCGAAAACGATAAAATAGTTATCTGCGGCAACTGCAAGATAAGTCAAGCAATGGGCTACTATGCCTATCTCAGAAAATATTGCGGAGTCAATCTCTCCCGCTGCGGCAACAGGCGCATCAACGTCTCAAGCGCTCCCCTTTTCGACGGTAAAATTCAAAAGACCGTGAAGCAAAAAAAGCGCGCCTGCATGAGCTATGAAGCTCTCGGCTACTCATGCGCCTTCTGGCAGTGGGAGGATTGGGAGCGTGAGATAGACTTCATGGCGATGAACGGCGTCAATCTGCCGCTGAGCGTCTTGGGGAGCGAGGCCGTGTGGTATTACACGATGAGGAGCCTCACCTACAGCGAGACCGGCGCGCTTGAGTATCTCTCCGGTCCCGCCTTTTGGCCGTGGCAGTTGACTGGCTGCCTTGTGGGCTATTTCAGCCTGACGGACGTTAAATATATCGAGAGCCGCCTTGAGCTTGGCAAAAAGATCATCGAGCGTGAGCTGGAGCTCGGCATGACGCCGGTGCAGCAGGCTTTTGCGGGCTATGTGCCGCAGTCGATAACCAAATTATTCGGCAGCGCAAAGCTCCGCATGGTGCCGTCGTGGCGCAACTTCCCGTTTTCGTTCAGACTTGAGCCGACCGACCCCGTATTCAAGAAGCTCGCATTCGCTTTTCTCGAGAAACAGCGTCAGCTTTTCGGCGCCCATCACTACTATGCCTGCGATCTCTTCCATGAGACCGAGCCGCTGCCTAAGAACATCAAGAACGACAGGCTTTGGAAGATGGGCAGAGCCTTTGACACCATACTCAAGGATTTCGACCCCGAATCTGTTTGGGTCATGCGAAGCAGCTCCGTCAGGGAGCAGGTCGTCAGATCCGTGCCCCACGGCAGACTGCTCATAATCGACTCCGATTCCTCTATGCATGGCGAGACCGAGGAATTTTGGGGGCATGATTTCATTCTCGGCACAGTCCACAGCCACGGCGACAGGAATTCGCTGCACGGCGATATCCGCGCCCTCGCCGCAAACCCGTATTCGCTCGTGAATGCCGAGAATTGCTGCGGCACGGGCATCTTCACCGAGGGACTTAATCAAAACCCGCTTTACTACGACCTTGCCTTTAAGATGCTGACCGAGAGCGAAGCGATCGACCTTGACAAATGGCTCGCCGACTACGCCTATCGCCGCTACGGCAGCCGTGAGAAATGCCTTGCCGATGCCGCCGCCCTGCTTGCGGAGAGCTGCTACGGCGCAAGCCCGGACGGCAAAGAGCCCGGCTCGGTGATATGCGCCAGGCCCGCCACCGACCTTAGGCATTCCGCCCCCGGCGACACGCTCGAGCCTTATTACAGCAACAAAACTCTCTTTGCCGCCGCCGAAGCGCTGCTCGGCTCATCAAACGCGTCAAAGGACGGCTATGTATACGACGTTTGCGACATAACAAGGCAGGTGCTCAGCAATCACGCCGCCGCCCTTTACAGACGGGCGATGTACGGCTTCAACAATAAGGACGTCAACGCCTTTGAGCGCTCGTCAAACAGCTTCCTCAAGGTATGCTGCGAGCTGGACGAGCTGCTCCAGACAGTGCCCGAGCTGACGCTGCACGAGCATCTTAAAGAAGCCTCCGTTGCCGCTGTCAGCGACAAGGATAAGCAGAATTTTGAGCTGAATCTGCTCACTCAGATAACCCTTTGGGGGCCGATAAACAACACCGTCAACTATGACTACGCCTGCAAGGAATGGGGCGGGCTCATAGGCACATATTATGTCAAGCGCTGGCAGAGCTTCTTTGAGCGCCTTGCCTATGAATTCCCGAGGCGCGGCTCAAGATTCTCCACCACCACCCGCAAGCAGGTTGACGAGCGCAACATCTACCGCGGCAGTCAGTTCTATAAAAACTATGCGGATTTCGAGAAAAAATGGCTCTCAACGACCAATCCCGAGCCGCCGACCGACGCCGACACCTTAAAGCTCGCCGCCGAGCTGCTCGCAAAATACAAAAAGGCAATATTTGAAGAATAATAAGCCAAAGACAAGGCACCGTGTTCATGCACGGTGCTTTTTTGTATGCAGAAAGAGCCCCCTGCCGAGGCAGGGGGCTCAGAAACTGTGGAATCGGGATTATTCGTACTCGATAAGGCCGGTCTCCTGATTGATAACGCCGATGACTATTGAATGGTCGCTGATGAGCGAGACATCCGTAGCATTGATGTAGTTATCCTTCTTGATGTTGGCGGCCTTGAATCTGTAAGACATGTAGGTGTCGCCCTTCTTGCTCCAGCGAGTTATCTGGAGAGATTCATCAGAAGCGATGGAGACGTCGGTGGCGTTAACGAGCGAGTCGCCGTTAAGATCGCCGTAGATAATGATGTAGAAGGTCTCAACAAGCTCGTTGGTGACGTTATCATAAACCTCAACCTTAGTGCCGGTGCCGGTGTAGTTCGAGGTGCCGGGGTTGCCGGCGGTGATCTCGATCCTGCCGTCGCCGAGAACGTCGATGAACTGATCACGAAGCACTTCCTCGGTCAGCCTGGTCTTGAGGCCGTAGATGAACCACTCGCTGAAATCGCCCTCAGTAGCGGGATATACTCTGTCGGGAGTTACGCTGTTATCGGCGAGCTTCTCGATAGCGCCGTCTCTCTCAACGATAGTGGTCGAACCTGCCTTCGGGACAAGCTTGACAACTATTCTCTTGAAGGTGGCGTAGATCTTGAGGTCGTGAGCGGGCATCGTGATGCCGGGCTCAACAGCGTTGCCGTCCTCGTCGACCCAGCCGGTGAATACGAAGTAATCGATCGACGGATCTGCGGGGAACTCAACAGTGCTGCCGTAGGGGACGTTCTCCTTCTCATCATAGGTGAATTTCGGAGTGCTTGCGGTGATATCAGTGTGCGGGTCAACCATGTAGCTGTAGAAGGTCACGGTATACTGTGAAGCCTCCCAAACCGCTACGAAGTCAGCGCCGTCGGTGCCGATATTGCCGAAATCGGTGATAACGGTATCGGGAGCGGCGGGATCGGCCCAGCCCTTGAACTCATAGCCCTCTCTGGTGGGCTCGGTCTCGGGAGCGGTTATCTTCTCACCGTAAGGAACATTCACGGTCTCGCTCTTCTCGCCGTTCGGGAATGCGCCCTCGCCGGCGTCGAAGTTTGCGGGATATTTATTCTTTGACCACTTAGCGGTAACGGTCACATCGTTTGCGGGCATAACCGCGGGAAGCTGCGGATCCCAACCGTCGAAGCTGTAGCCTTCCTTGGTGGGCGGCGTAACAGCGTTTATGGTCTGGCCGTAGTAAACATCCTCTGAATGATACTCTTCGCCATCATTGATGTAGGTGAGCTTATACTGATTTCTGCTCAGATACGCCTTAAGAACGAGAGTGGGATCAACACTGATAACGCCTGAGAGCGTGCTCTTGGCGGTATCAAGAGTGAAGCCGGTGGGTACGGTGACCTTTGGAGCTCTTATCTCGCCGACAACGCCGTCATTGAATTCAAATACGGAGGTCGGGGTGGTGGGATAAGTGCCGTCGGTGCCCATCTCGTATACCTCAAGGGTATAGCCGATATCGGTATTGGGCTGCCACTCTGCAGTGAACTCAAGATCCCTTGCGGGCATTACTCCGTAATCGGAAGGCTTCTTGCCGTCGGCGTCTTTCCAACCGAGGAACAGATAGCCGACCTTTGACGGATTGGCGGGAACGGGGATCGCATCGCCGAAGTCGACTGCGTCGTATTCCGTCTTGTCTTCGCCGTCAATATAAGTCACCTTATAGGTGTTCTTGGTGAACACAGCGTAAACGGTAAGATTCTCGGTAAGAGTTGCGGGGATGGTAACTTCGTCTGCGCCGTCGGGAGTTGCCGCCCAGTGTGAGAAGGTGTAGCCTTCCTTAACGGGATCGGCGGGAGCGGTAACGGGTGCCTCATAATAGTAGCTCTCGGTATTGGAAACACCGTCAACTACGGTAGTGAGGGCATACTCGTTACGGCTGTAGTAAACAGCAAACTCAGTGCCGTAGGGAAGTATGGTGGTGGTGAGGACCGACTTCTCAGTGTCAACGGTGAAGTGCTCAATGGCCTCAGGAGTAATGGTAACTTCAGTGCCGTTGATAGCCTCACCCATCTGAGTCCTGCTCGGAGTGTCGGGATAATTGCCGTCAACATCCATCATGTAGACCTTGACAAGATAGCTGACATTGGCAGCCTTCCAGACTGCGATGAAGTCCTTACCCTCGATGCTGTCCATGATGCCGAGATTGTCAAGAACGGTCTCGCCGTCAAGCGACCAGCCTTCAAAGGTGTAACCGACCTTAGTGGGTGTGCCGTCGGGGGTGGCTATCGGATCGTCGAACTTAGTCGGGATCACTTTGTAAATGGGATCATCGCTCTTATCGGCAAGAAGATAGAATCTTGCGTCAAACGTATCCGCTTTAAACACTGCGTTAAGCACGATGTCGTTAGCGGGCATGGTCTCGGGAAGCTCGGCATCCCAGGCGATGAAGGTGTAGCCGACCTTACTGGGCTTGTCGCCGGTAGGAGTAGGCTTGGTGCCGTAGTCGAAGGATTCTCTTGTAAACTCTACGCCGTCAGCCATATAGATGACGTCATAGCTGTTAACATTCCACTGTGCCGTATAAACCGCATCAGCGGTAGCAACGGTAGCAACCGTCGGATTCCATCCGGCGAAGGTGTAACCCTCTCTGACTACGTCAGCGGGAGCAGTGACTATAGCGCCGTGATAGAACTTAAGCTCGACGCTGTTATTGCCATTGACCTTACCGCCATTTCCGTCGAAAGTGATGTCATACCGGTTCCTCGCGTAGTAAACCTTGAGGACGGTGGAGCCGTCAGCCGCAACAGTGCCGGTAAGGACGCTGTTATCGGTGTCGACATAGAAGCCGTCAAGAACGGTGGTATCGGCAGTTACCGTAGAATCGGTGATGCCTGTCTTGTTGCTGACGGTCTTGGGAGTCTCGCTGTAGTTACCCGTGGTATCCATCTCATAGATCTCAACCTTATAGGGAGTATCGTTTCTGGGTGACCAGGTAGCAACAAACTCAAGGTCGCTTGCGGGCATTGCAGAGGGAACGGAAGGAGTCCAGCCGCTGAAGATGTAGCCTTCCTTGGTGGGATCGTCGGGAGTGGTTATCGTCTCGCCGAACTTAACCTCGGACTCGTCATAGACGGTGCCGGCTGCCTTATCTTCCTCTGACTTATAGAATGTAGCCTTATAGGTGTTAGCCTCAAAGACTGCGTCGAATCTTACGTTCTCTGCGGGCATGGTGTCGGGCAGTGCCGGAGTCCAGCCAACAAAGGTGTAGCCCTCTTTTTCGGGCGGAGCGGGCTCGTCGATCTCAGTGCCGAACTCGGTGGGGATGGTATCGTAAACCACACCGTCCGAATAGAATACGGCGTCATAGGTCTTGGGAGTCCAGGTCGCATAGTAGGTCACGGTCTCGGTGGTATCAAGATAGCCGAGGTCGGGAGTCCATCCTGCGAAGTCGCAGCCTTCCTTGGTGGGAGCCTCGGGAGCAACGACCATGGTGTCAAACTGAGTAGCGACATTCTTTGTGACAGAGCCGTCGGCAAATGCGCCGCCGTTAGCATCAAAGATTACGTCGTAGGTCTCGGCAATAAGGCCGAAGTAAAGCTTGACGGTATGAGCGGGAACGGTAGCACCCTCCGGGAGCAGAGTGGTGAGCGAGATATCCGTATATGCGGGTGACAGCTTATAGCCCTCGGGGACGACATATGCGGGAGGAGTGGCAACGATAGCGCTGCCGTACTCGGAATTCACGCTGCCGACGAACTCGAAGCCCGTCTTATCCGCTGCCGATACATAATAACGGGTATCATAGGTAGCGGTGGAGAATACTGCGTAATAAGTGGTATTCTCGGTCGGGTAAACCGCCGGGAATCCGGTGATCTCTTCAAATGTTGCATCCGAAGTCCAACCGACGAAGTGATTGCCTTCCTTGGTGGGATCTGCGGGGGCAACGAATGCGTCGCCTGCCGTGACGGTAACCGTCTCGTTGGCAGTCACGCCGTCATTATAAACGAAGGTGATGTCAACATTGTTGATCCACAGAGCTTTGAGGGTGATATCGTCATAGCCGAGCTCAGTCGGGATAGCGATAACATCATCAACGGTGGGATTCTCAACGCTTGCATCGACCCAGCCCATGAAGGTCGCGCCGTCTTTGCTGACCTCGGGAACGAGGGAAGCATCAACTGCGTCGCCGATGTTGGCGGTGATACCTGCGCCGGTGGGATAAACGAAGCTGTCGGAGCCGGTCGTAAATGCGCCGCCGTTAGCATCGAAGGTGATGGTACTGTAGGTGCAGACAGGATGCTTGTCGTCTATCTCAATATTGATGGTATGAGCATACATACCGATAGAATCATCAGCAAGGCCGCCATCGGTATTGATGGGGATGTTGACGAATGCAAACTGACGATCCTCGGTCTGGACAGTCTGCTCAACGAAGAAGAAGTTGCCCCAGCCGCTTGCGGAATCAAGCACGGTAAGGTCAAACTCCGCGAACCACTTGTCGCCGCTGAGCTTCTTACCGGTGGTCACTTCATACTTATACCACATGGTGTAAGCGTTGTGAGTGTCGACGAAGTCCTGAGTAACATAGCCTTCTCTGACTATATCCTTAATCATTGAATTCGTCGCATTATTCAGCCTTGCGAACTGACCGCTCGCGCCGACTTTCGCCGCGGAGCTTTCGGGATCGCTGTTGAATACCACATCGTTTGACTGATTGACAACATAGTCATCAGTGAAGAAGGTGTTATCGTAGAACACAAGGATATCACCGGCGTTGGTGAAATAGTTGGTGTCTACATAAATTCTTGCCTTTACCTTCTCGCCGGGTTTAACTCTCTCGGTATAGATCCACTCGCCCGTTGCTTCGTCAAGCCTGAATATCTCGGTCTTGAAAGCGACGGTCTCATCGCCGGTGAACCTGCTGGTCCAAACGGCGACATACTCGGTGTCCTCTGCCGGGAAAGCGTTAACGGTGGTAGCGTCGGTAGTGCCCTTGAGAGCCCAGCCGACGAAGGTCGACGCAAACTTCTGGGGAACGGGTGCGGTAAGCGCTGCACCGGCTTCGCCGCTGACAACGGCAGTTTCTTTGCCGTCGATGCGTCCGCCGTTTGCGTTAAAGGTAACGTTTACAAAATTGTTGTAAAGGGTTACGGGAACATCGCTGTAAGTGTAATTCGCTCTCCAATTCGCCATGCTGACGGCGCTTATAACCGTCTTGTTATACTGTGACTTACTGACGTTGATCTTACCGAAGGTAAAATCTGGGGTCAGGGTCGTCTCCTCAACCGCGAAGAAACGGCCTGTGCCGGAGGCGTCTTCCTTAACCTTGAGGTCGAATTCGCAGAACCACTGATTATCAGTGAAGCGCTGGCTCAAATTCTCAAGTCTGTAGGTGATGATAAAGAAATTGTTGGCTGCGGCAAAATCAGCGGTTATCCTGCCTGCGTTGACCATCTGGTCCGCCACTTTGGAAGCTGATTTTGAGCCGTAGAACTGGCCGCTGATCGAATATGGCGATGCCTGATAATAGGAATTAACAGCCAGGGGCTGGATGCTGGAAGTATAAGCATCCTCAAAGAAATCGTTGTTATAGAAGAACAACAATTCGCCGGCATTGGCAAAGTATGTTGTATTCAAGTATACTCTTGCCTTTACCGATTCGCCGCGCTTGACCTTTTCTGTTTCGGTCCATGTGCCGTTGACCTGTCTGAAGATCTTGGTTTTGATATTCAGATCAAAGCCGTCGTCGGTCGCTGCGTCCCATGCGGAGGCCGTAACCGTTATAGAGCCGAAAATCATCAAAAACGCCAGCGCTACAGCAACTAACCTTTTGATTTTTGTCATGAGAGAATTCCTCCTTGTATTATGCCGACCTGAGGAGCAGATCGGAACTTAAGCAGTTGTGCCGGCTGCTTTAAGTTTATCCAAGCAAATTTGCTATCCTCTGCGGGGATTGCTCCCCGCAGAGTTTTAAGGTTAGGAATATGCCTTACGCTTCGGTAGCTCTGCCGGTTACCTGATCAATATAGGTCAGAGCGAGCGCACGGTTGCTGATGATTGAAGTGTCGATGGAGTCAATTCTGCCGTCGCCGTTGAGATCCGCAGCCATGGTCATATAGACCTTATAGTCCGGGTTGTCAACAAGGACGCCGTTTGAATAGACCTGCTTGAGCGACCAGCCGGTAACGGAGAGGACCTCATCGTTTGCAAGAGAAACGTCAGTCGCATTGACTCTGGAGTCGCCGTTAAGGTCGCCGAAGATAACAACGTAGTAAGTTTCAAGAAGCTGGCCGGTAACGTTATCGTAAAGCTCAATTACAGTGCCGGTACCGAAGCCGTTTGCGGTGGCGGTAACGGTGAAGTGACCGTCGCCCTCAACGTCAAGGTAGGTGTTGTAGGTAGCCTCGCTCATACGCTCCTGGAGACCGTAGATGACCATGTTATCTCTGTCGATAACGGTGGTGGAGCCGGCCTTCGGGATAAGAGTTACGGGTACTCTCTCGAACTCTGCATAGATATCAATGTCGTTTGCGGGCATAGCTGCGGGAACATCCTTCCAGCCCTTGAATACGTAGAACTCCTTGGTGGGAGAATTCGTGGGCAGAGTGATTTCGCTGCCGACCTTAACAAGAGTCTTTTGGAACTCAACGCCGTCCGCCCAGAAGGTTACGGTGTAAGCGTCAACGGTGCCGGTGCTCTCGAAGGAAGCGATGATGATAAGATTCTCGGCGGGCATGGTCGTCGGTATCTCCATTGACCAGCCGGTGAAGGTCATCTTGTCAACAACGGGATCTGCGGGAGCGGTAACGGTATCGCCGTACTTGTAGGTCTCAACAGTCTTCTGACCGTTTACGATATATGTGATGGTGTATTCGATAGCTTCCCACTTGGAGGTGAGAGCAAGGTTGTTTGCAGGCATCGTGGCGGGAGCCTTGTTGCCCTGAGCGTCAACCCAGCCGACGAATTCCATACCGGTCTTATCGGCAGGAGTTACATCGGGAAGCGCTGCGCCGTAGCGGACTGTGTACTCAACGCCGTCGAAGGTTGCGGTGTAGACGTTTCTCGAATACTTAAGGACGAGCTTGGTGCTGCCGTCGCCCGCGATAATAGCGGTGAGGGTGCTCTCTGCAGCGTTGAAGGTGAAGCCGCTGACTTCGCCTGCCACTGCGGATACGCTCTGGCCGGTAGTGCCTGTGAGCGAGGTCGAGCCGGAAAGCTCGTATACGCCGTCAACGTTCTCAAGATATATCTCTATAGCATAGGGAACGTTATCATCGCTGACGATATTCGGCTTATAGGTTACGTTCTTTGCGGGAACCTTACCGGTGAAGGCTTCTCCGTCACCATCGACCCAGCCGACAAGAGTCATGCCGTCGGGAACAGTGATCGAAGGAGCGGTGATCTCTGAACCGAACTCAAATTCGTCGCTTGAGATCTCTGCGCCGTCAGCGTCAACGAACTTAACTGTGTACTTGTTGGCAATATTGGTGCCGTTGATGACAAGAGCGTCATCTGCGGGCATGGTTTCGGGCTTATCTGTCCAGCCGCTGAAGGTATAGCCGGTGGGAGCGGTGTAAGCGTAATCGGCAATTGCCTCACCGAAGGTCTCGGTGGTGGTGCCGACGATCTCGCCGTTGACCTTCCAGGTTACGGTGTAGGTCTTGGCGGTGAGCTTGCCGCTGATAACAAGAGCGTCATTTGCGGGCATGGTGGCGGGAACATCTACCCACTCGAAATCATAGCCTGCTGCGGGAGTATATGCGGGAGCCGCAAGAGCCTCGCCGTATTTAACCTCGGTGGTGGTGGTGAAGTCATCGCCGACCTTCCAGGTTACGGTGTAGGTGTTGATATCCCACTGACCGATGAATTCGTCGTTGCTCTCAACGATCGCAGGCTCGTGATCCCAGCCGAGGAAGGTGTGGGCTTCCATAGTAGGATCGGCAACTGCGTTGGAGATATCGGTGTTGAATTCATAGTCCTGCTCGTGGAGGACAATGCCGTTTGCCTTATCAGCTTCGCTCTTATAGAAGACGATGTGGTAAACGTTGATGTTGTAAACGCCTTCGAATACGAACTCGGTGGCTGCCTTATCGTCGTCGCCGGTGAGAGCCTTAACGGTTGTCGGGAAGGTAACGGCAGCGCCGTTGTAGTTCCAAACGCCGGTGAAGGTGTAGCCCTCGACTGCCGCATCCGCTTCGGTGATAGCGTCGATAGCATCCTCATAGGTGACAGTCCAGTCAAGGAGATTGCCCTCGGGGCCCTTGAATATTACCGTATACTCGATATCAGTGAAGAGAGCATGGAGCTTAACATCCTGAGTCAGAGCAGCGGGAACATCGCTGTCCCAGTCAACGAATCTCTTGCCCTTGAGGGTCGGAGCTTCCTTGGCGGTGGGAGCGGTGCCGTAATCGAGAGTCTCGGTGAAGTAGACCTGAGTCTCAGCCTCATCATAATAATAGGTTATGGTGTAACGATTGATGGTAAGAGTACCATTGATAACAAGGTTATCATCGTCAGGCATCGCCGAGGGAATATCGCCCCATGCGAACGAATGACCTGCGGGGATAGTGTACTGAGGAGCCGTGACTGCCTCGCCGTACTTAACCTCGGTCGAGTTATAATACTCGCCGTTGATCGTCCACTTAACGGTGTAGGTCTTGATGGTGGTGGTACCGTTGACCTCAATGTTGTTAGCGGGCATTGTAGCGGGCTTATCGGTCCAACCGCTGAAGGTGTAGCCGGTGGGAGCGGTGTAATCATAATCCGCTATCTCTGCGCCGTAGACCGCATTGGTGGTCGCGATAACTTCGCCGTTGACCTTCCAGGTTATGGTGTGAATGTCGGCTCTGAGAGTGCCGTTGATAACGAGGTTCTCGTTGTCGGGCATGGTCTCGGGCTTATCGAGCCAGCCGCTGAAGGTCGAGCCGACAGGAGCATCGTAATTAAAGTCAGCAATGGGCTGACCGAAGGTCTCGGTGGTGGTGCCGACTACCTCGCCGTCAACCTTCCATGTTACGGTGTAGGTCTTGGCAGTGGTGGTGCCGTTGACGGTGATGTTGCTTGCGGGCATGGTCTCGGGCTTATCGGTCCAACCGCTGAAGTTGTAACCGGCGGGAGCAGCATACTCATAGTCTGCGATAGCATCGCCGAACTTAACGGTGGTCTCGCCGACCTTCTCGCCGTTGACATTCCATGTTACGGTGTAGTTCTTAGCGGTGGTGGTGCCGTTGATGGTGATGTCATTTGCAGGCATGGTTGCGGGGATCTCATCCCAAGCGAAGTCATAGCCTGCTTCTGCGGTGTAATCGGGAGCAATGATTGCGTCGCCGTACTTAACGGTAGTAGTGGTAAACTCCTTGCCGTCGACGGTCCATGTGACCGTGTAGGAATTGGCTACATAGTAGCCGGTAATGACGAGATTCTCGTCAGCGGGCATGGTCTCGGGAATACCTCTCCACTCGAAGGTGTAGCCTTCCTTCTCAATGGGAGCTTCGGGAGTAGCTATAGCCTCGCCGAAGGTAGCCTGAGTCTGCTTATAAGTGCCCTGCTCGCCGTCGATCTTCCATGTCACGGTGTAGACGATCGGGGTATAAGCACCGGTGATCTCAACATCCGCGGCAGGCATGGTGGCGGGAGCCGAACTCCATGCGAAGTTATAACCGGCCTTAGCGTCAACTGACGGAGCGGCGGGGAACTCGTCGCCGTAAGCAACGGGCTCTTCCTTAACGGTAACGCCGTCAACGATCCACTTGACGTTGTAGGAATTCTTTGACCAAACGGCCTTGTAGGACATATCGGCGCTTGCAGTCTCGGGAAGAGTCTGGACGTCGTCAACGGTGGGATTCTCAACGGTGGAGAGAGCCCAGCCCTTGAATTCATAGCCTACTCTGGTGGGAACGGGAGCGTTAACAGCTTCGCCCTCGTTGACCGTTACGGTCTTAGCCTCGGTCGAAGCGTCGGCAAATGCGCCGCCGTTAGGATCGAAGGTGAAGTTAAAGGTGGTAGCTGCGGTGGTCTCATAAAGAGCGTTATAAGTATCAACAGCATAGTTGTACTTGATAGCGGAGACGTCAACGCAGTCCGCTGCGGTAGCGGTGGCAAGATCGACTGTGGAGGGAACCCAGCCAACGAACGATTTGCCGCCTGGAGCGGTAACGGCTGCGGGCTGATCAGCGGCTGAGAGAGCCTCGCCGATGAAGCCTTCACCGGTGGTGAACTCGGAAGCACCGTTTGCAAAAGTGCCTTCGCCCGCGTTGAATTTAACGGGGTTGGTGAAGGTCAGCGTGCTGTCCGCATCCTGGTCGAAGAGCTTATATTGTAATTTCCAATCGTATGAACGAGTGAAGCTTTCAGGAACCAGATTTGTGCTATCTCCATCAGCGTCTGCAACCTTACCGAAAGAGGTGGGATTCCATTGCGATTCTTCATTTTCTGAATCAACTATTGCGCCTTCACAAACAAAAAATTGCGCTAAATCTTTTGCATCATCTTTAACAGTGAAAGTGAATTCCCAGAACCAATCAGACGGAGTTATTTTTGTAGTCTTTCCGCCATTTATCTGAAGATTCAACACAGCATATCTTTCAAATGAATTTGAAGGTATAAAACCAAACTCAATAAGATCTGCACCATCTAAGCCGCCATCGGGAAGAACATTAACTATACCAGTAAGGCCTTGGTTGCTCTTGACTCTGTACGGGGGCTCAGATTCACTATAGCCAGAGGTGTCAAATTCAATTTGCGCTTTATCAAAAAAGAACCAAGTTGATGAAGATGACATATAGAAGTCAGTTTCACAAAAAGTTCTAATTTTGATTTTTTCGCCTCTTGCCGCTTTTGTCGTTTCTATCCATTCGGAGCCATCAAATCTGTAAAACTTAGTATCAAATGTTATTGACGTCTGCTTGCCATCGCCTAATTCTGCCGAGGCAAGCACTGACATACTACTAAATATCATCAGAAATGTGAGCACAACAGACAGCGAACGTTTCCAAAATTTCATATGTTTTTGTCCTCCTTTTTTTGGAGAAATATTCATAACACAAGCTGATTTTCAGTCTTGTATGTTTCTATCTCGTCCGACACGGATTGCTCCGTGTCGGACTAAACAGTTAAGAAACTTTACCGATCACTTGGTTGATTGTTGCTGCACCTGAAATAACTCTGTTCAAAAGACTTGAGTCTGTTGAGTCAACTCTTGCTCCGCCATCCAGATTAGCAGCCTTAATTAAGTACGGTATGCCCCTTCTCGGATTTGACCATTGCGTGTTTGAAATTTCCTTTTCAAGAAGAGTACTGTCTGTAGATGTGACTTTTGCGTCTCCGTCAAGGTCACCAAAGTAAACAATGTAGAACTGCTCAACAAGGACATCTTTGCCGGTAGCGCAGTCATAGACCTGAACAAGAGCGCCTGTACCGTAGCCGTTACCGTTGACGGGCGTTATTTCGAAACGTCCGTCGCCCTTAACGGTGAAGTACTTGCCGTTCTTAATGTTGTTGCTGCTCAATCTTCTGCCAGGCAGACCGTAGATGAACCATCTGCTGTAATCGCCTGCGGTTGCGGGCTGATAAACAGTGTCGGTCACGGTGTTGTCCGCAAGCTGCTCCTTAACGATGACCTTACCGGTCGTGTATCTCTCGATAACGGTGGTAGTGCCGTCGGCGGGAACGAGCTTAACGGTTATTCTCTCGTAGCGAGGATAGAGCTTGAGCTCTGTCTCGCCGTCTGCGAGAGCGGGCATCGTAGCGCCGGCCTCATACTTGTTGCCGTCAGCGTCGAACCAACCGAGGAAGGTGTAATGGTTCGTATTGACGGTGGTAGGAGTTGCGGGCAGGACGATCTCATCGCCGTACTTAACGCCTGCGGTGTAAGTGTAGTCGATGAACTGAGGATTCTCAACGCCTGCGGGGCCGTGCTCGGAAGCCTCATACTGATAGAATCTGACGGTGTAGCCGGTGGTAACGAATCTTGCGGTGTAAACTACATCCGCTGCGGGCATTATTGCGCCCTCAACGAGCCTAACGCCGTTGTCATCATACCAGCCGTCAAAGGTAGCGCCTTCAAGATAAGGATCGGCGGGGAAATCAATGACTTCGCCGACTGCCATTGTGAACTTCTCGTATTCCTCACCATTGGAGATGAAGGTTACGGTGTACTTGTCCGCAATAGCTTCCCATGTAGCAACATAGGTGGCGGGGGTCATGGTATCAAGATAGCCGACTTCCCTATCCCAACCGACGAACTTGTAGCCCTCTCTGACGAGCTGATCGTCAGCAGGAGCAACGATAAGGTCGCCGAATGCGGTGGGAACGGTCTTCTCGGTGGCGCCGTCTGCGAATGCGCCTTCGCCTGCGCTGAATACGACGTTGACGATCTTGGCAGTGGTCTTACCGTAGAGGGAGACATCCCCCGCCTCGACAACTGCGCCATCAGCAAGAGCAACGGTCATTGCGCTGTCGGTGAACCAGCCTGAGAATTCATAGCCCTCGGGAACCTCATAACCGATGTAAGAGGTCGGGATGGCCGTGCCGGAGCTCAAGCGATATGAGCCCTTGAATTCGCCGTCGACATAGTACTTGACGTTGTAAGTCAGAGTCTCGTAAACAGCGGTGAAGGAAGCGCCGCCGATGGGCATGGTCGAAGGCTCATTGCCGTCGGCGTCAACCCACTTGATGAAGGTCTTGCCCGGTACTGCGGGAGCAGCGGGGGCAGCGATCGGCGCGCCGTAGAGTGCCTTGACAGGCTCCTCAACGCCTTCAAATGATGCCGAATAGGTCTTTCTTGCGATATAGACCTTCAGGACGGTGCTGCCGTCAGCGGCAATAACGCCGGATTCGACTGCGCCCTCATGAGCGGCGTTGTGCTCGAAGCCCTCTTCTACAGTGTAGAAGCCCTCGACGGTGACGGCGCTGCCGGTCTTGCCGGTAGCGGTCTCGGTCTTGGAGAGAGCGTAGGAGCCGTCGGTAGCCTGGACATAGATCTCGACGCTGTAGTTAACGCCGTCAGCCTCAGTCCAAACTGCGTAGAAGATAACCTCGCCGTCGTCAAGATCGACATCGAGAGTGCCGAGGTCTGCGAGAGCAACCTTGGATTCTGCGGTTGCAGCCCAGCCTGCGAAGGTGTAGCCTGCTCTTACGGGAGCCGCAGGAGCTGCTATAGCCTCGCCGAAGGTGGCTTTAACGAGAGTCTCGGTGCTGCCGTCGGCGAATGCGCCGCCGTTAGCGTTGAACTTAACGCCCTTGCCGTTAACTTCGGGGTCGAAGGTCTTGACAGTCCAAAGAGCCTTGATGGTCATATCGCCTGCGGGCATGGTTGAGGGGAATGCCTCAGACCAACCTGCGAAGGTGTAACCGGTCTTGGTGGGAGCTGCGGGAGCGACAACGTCGGTGCCGTAGTCCTGAGTTATCGGGGCTATTGCGGTGCCGCCGTCGGTATCAACGGTGATGGTGTACTGATTGACAGTCCACTTTGCCTTGATAGTCATGTCGCCTGCGGGCATGGTCGAGGGAATCTCGGTATCCCAGCCTGCGAAGGTGTAGCCGGTCTTGGTGGGGTCAGCAGGAGCAACGATCTCAGTACCGTAGTTCTGAGTTATCGGAGCCACATAGCTGCCGCCGTCAACATCAAAGGTGATGGTGTACTTGTTAACAGTCCACTTTGCCTTGATAACGGTATCCTTAGCGGGCATGGTTGCGGGAATGGTGGCATCCCAACCGGCGAAGGTGTAACCCTCCTTGGTGGGATCTGCCGGAGCAACGACTGCGGTGTTATAGTCCTGAGTGATCGGGTCTATAGCTGTGCCGCCGTCGGTGTCAAATGTGATTGTATACTGATTGATCTTCCACTGAGCCTTGACGGTGATGCTCTCTGCGGGCATAGTCGAGGGAATCTCTCTATCCCAGCCTGCGAAGGTATAACCGGTCTTGGTGGGGTCAGCGGGAGCAACGACGTCGGTGCCGAAGTCCTGAGTGATCGGGGCTATGGAGTTGCCGCCGTCGGTATCGAAGGTGATGGTATACTGATTGACATTCCACTTAGCCGTGATGATTACGTTCTCGGCGGGCATGGTGGCGGGAATAGCCTTATCCCAGCCTGCGAAGGTATAGCCGGTCTTGGTGGGGTCAGCGGGAGCTGCAACATCGGTGCCGTAATTCTGAGTGATTGCGGGAACGTCGCTGCCGCCGTCGGTGTCAAAGGTGATAGTATACTGATTGATAGTCCACAGAGCCTTGACGATGATATTCTCGGCGGGCATATTCTCGGGGATCGTCTTATCCCAGCCTGCGAAAGTATAACCGGTCTTAGTGGGATCTGCCGGACGGGCGACTGCGGTGTTATAGTCCTGAGTGATCGGAGCTATTACGGTGCCGCCGTCGGTATCGAAGGTGATAGTATACTGGTTGATCTTCCACGTTGCGGTAACGGTCACATTGTTTGCGGGCATAGTTGCGGGCACCGTGCCGTCCCAGCCGGTGAAGGTATAACCGACCTTGGAGGGAGTCTCGGGCTCAGCGACTATTGCGCCGAAGTAATAATCGTTCTTTGTAAGAACGCCGTCAACGATAACGGAGAAGGTGTAGGTGTTTCTCTTGATGTGGACTTCGAGGACGGTGGAGCCGTCGGCTGCGATGACGCCGGTGCGGGCTTCATCTGCATAAGCGCTGTCGAGCACAAGTCCGTCAGTCAGAGTGTAAAACTTATCGGCGGAAACAGCGTCGCCGGTCTTGCCGGTGGTCACTTTAACTTCGGGATCGCCATAGACGCCCTCGGTATTCATAATGTAGACCTTGACGGTGTATTCAACGCCGTCGGCCTCTGCCCATACTGCATAATAAGTGATGCTGGTATCGGAGAGATCGGTGGTGAGGTTGCCGAGATCGGTCGAGCCTGCAAGTGCGCCTGCGCTGGTCGCCCAGCCCTTGAAGACGTAGCCTGTCCTCGCGGGAACACCGGGAGCAACGATAGCGTCGCCGAAGGTTATATCAATAGCCTTGACGGTCTCGCCGTCGTCAAATGCGCCGTTGTTGGCGTTGAAGGTGATCTTGCCGATGTAGGTCTCTTTCTCCCACACTGCGTAGAAGGTAAGAGGAGCGTCGGGGTCGATGACCTGGGTCAGGTTACCGAGTGACTCAAGAGGCTCGGTGGCGGTTGAGGTTGCTGCCCAGCCCTTGAAGGTATGGCCTGCCTTGATGGGCTCCTCAGCGGGAGCGACGATCGGCTGATCGAAGGTGGCGGCGACTCTGACGGTGGTCATACCGTTTGCAAATGCACCGGTATTTGCGTCGAATCTTACGCCGTTATTCTCTGAATAGCTGATCGCTTTCCATGCGGCATAGTAGGTAAGAGTGGTCTCGTCGAGATCGACGGTGAGGTTACCGAGATCGTGTGAACCGGTCTGAGCACCGCTTTCGCTTGCCCAACCCTCAAAGGTGTAACCCGTTCTGGTCGGAGCTGCGGGAGCTGCAATGGCCTCTCCGTAGGTAGCAGCGACTCTCTTGACAGTCTCGCCGTCTGCGAATGCGCCGCCGTCCGCGTTGAAGGTGATGCCGTTCTCTGCGGGGTAGGTCTCGACCTTCCAGACTGCATAGAACACCACGGTGCTGTCAGCGGTTATCTCCTGAGTGAGAGTGCCGAGCTCAGCGGGGATGGTTGCGCCGGAATTCTTTGACCAGCCGAGGAAATCATAGCCGCTTCTTACGGGGTCACCCTCGGGAGCGGTGATAGCCTCGTTAAAGGTTGCGGCGACGAGCTTCTCTGTCTCGCCGTCTGCGAATGCGCCGCCGTTTGCGTTAAACTTAACGCCGAGGCCGTCCTTAGGATCGTAGGACTTCGCAGTCCAGCGAGCGGTAAGGGTGAGAGTTGCGGTCTCGTTATCAATTGCGGGCATCGTGGTGAATACATAAGCCTCGTCTGCTCCGTCTGCGAACCAACCGACGAAATCGTAGCCGGTCTTGGTGGGGGCTGCGGGAGCGGTAACTGCGGTGCCGTAATCCTGAGTTATCGGGGAAACGGGAGTGCCGCCGTCGGAGTCAAAGGCGATGGTGTATTCATTGACTTTCCATGTTGCGTTGATGCGAAGGAACTCGCCCTCAACAACAGGCATAGTCTCGGGAACTTCGGGGCTCCATTCAACGAAGGTGTAGCCTTCCTTGGAGGGAGTTTTCGGAGCGGCGATCGTCTCGCCGAAATCGGCGGTGACGGTCTCAAGAGCCTCGGCGGCGTCCGCGTCAATGAAGAACTTGATGGTGTAGGTGTTGGCTTTCCATGTACCTACGAATTCAAGGTCGTTGGCGGGCATTGCGCCGGGTGCGGGCGACCATGCAAGGAAGGTGTAGCCTGCTCTTGCAGTGGCCTCGGGGGCCGCTATCTGCTGGCCGTAAACGGTGGGAACGGTCTTGAACACAACGCCGTTGTCCTTATCCGCCTGGGTCAGGTAGAAGATTGCATTGTAGGTGTTATCGGAGAATACGGCGTAGAACTTGTAGCCGCTCTCGTTCATAACAAAGGTAGTGGGGTCAACGATGGTATCTGAGCCTTCGGTATCGGTCCAGCCGATGAAGGTACGGCCGGTGCGGCCGGGCTCTGAGGGAACCTCGAGCTTCTCGCCGAATGCGATATCAAGGGTATCATAGACCTCGCCGTCAACGTAGTAAACAACATTGTAGTCGTTTGCTACCCAAGTTGCGTAATAGGTCTTACCGCCGTTTTCATCCATGAAGCCGACGTCGGGAGTCCAACCTGCGAAGGTGTAGCCCTCAAGGGTGGGAGCGGCAGGAGCGATTATCGCTTCGCCGTAATCCGTGTCGACAGTGGTCTCTTCCTTACCGTCTGCAAACTTACCGCCCGCAGCGTTGAAGGTCGAGGTGTAGGTCTTAACTTTGGTCTTGGCATAGAGCTTAAGGTTCGCAGCGCCCATGACGGTGCCCTCAACGAAAGGCACGGTGCAGTCGGGATCGGTAAACCAACCTGTAAGCTCATAACCAACGGGAGCCGAAGCGCCCGGTACGTCAGTCTTTATAACGGAGCCGTAAGGCACACGGTTGGTGGCGACGAATGCGCCGTCAACATAATATCTGACTTCATAAGTGTAGGTATCCCACTGAGCAACGTAATCGGTCGTAGCTTCGGGGAAGCTCGAGGGAACGCTGCTGCTCCAGCCGATGAAGTAGTAACCGGTCTTTGAGGGTTCGTTGACCTTTGAGGTGTCGAACGCCTGACCTGCATAGCCGTCAAAGCTCTGCTTCACTTCGCCGTCAACGATGAAGTTCATCTTGACGTTGAGTGCCCACTTTGCGGTGTAGGTAACATCGGAGGTGGGGAATACGTTGGGGATCTCGACCACATTACCGCTTGCATCCATCCAACCGAGGAAAGTGTAACCCTCTTTGGTGGGGTCGGCAGGGGCAACGAGCTCCGTGCCGGGAGTCTTATCGGTATAGGGTGCGGGATCGATCGTCGAACCGCCGTCGGTGTCAAATGTTACGGTAACATTCTTTACCCACTCTGCGGTAAGAGTGAGATCCTCAGCGGGGATCTCGGTGGGGGCAGCAACTATCTCGCCGCTCTCATTTTTCCAGCCGACGAAAGTGTAGCCTGTCTTCTCGACGGTGGGAGCGGTAACGACGGTGCCGATAACTCCGCTGAACTCCGTCTGACCGGTAACGGTGGTGGCGTCCTCAGCCTTAAAGACGAGGGTGCTCATCACGGATACGGGCTGACTGCTGATGACTACAGTCGGGGTCCATAAAGCCATGGACTCAATGTTGAAAAGGCCGCCGTCCGCTTCGCCTCTGGGGACGTCTATGTGAGCGTCCTCACGGGTGCCGGCGGTCTTCACGGTATTCTCAACCACAAAGAGGTCGCCCTCGCCCGTCGCATCGTCTGCGACTTTAAGAGTGAATTCAAAGAGCCATGTGTCAGCGCTGTATTTGACATTGTTATCAACACCAAGCATAAGGCTGACTGCAAAAGCGCCGTGGCTTGCAAGGAAATCGGAATCAACGTAGCCCTTGGCTGCAAGATCGCTCAGGTCGATATTCGCATCAGTCATGAAATAACCGGAAGCGCCGTTGACCTTGGCGAAGCTGCCCTCTTCCCTGTTGACTTCGAGTTCATTATACTCACCATATGAATGAGTGAAGAAACCCTTGTCATAGAAGAAAAGCAAGTCACTGCTGTTTGAGAAGTAATCCGTTCCCAAATAAACTCTTGCTTTGACGGTCTCGCCGGGCTTCGCTCTCGTGGTCTCGACCCACGAGCCGTCAACTTGTTTGAAGAATTTAGTTGCAAATGTCACCGTCGTGCCGTTTACGGTCGAATCATCCGCAAATGCCATGACGGAAACTGAACTGAAAATCATCAAAAGCGCAAGCAGAGCAGCAAGGACTTTCTTGATTTTTGTCATATGCTTCTATTCCCTCCTTAAATAAGTTTATAGGCCTGCCGGCAAAAATCTTGCCGAAATTATTAGTAAATCAGAAAGAATTTCTGCCTCACCTGCGGGCGGGGACGCCGCCCGCAGGATAATTTAACGTTTATCACGCATTGGGGATAACTTCGCCGGTGCTCTGATCGAATTTAGCGGCTCTCATCGTCACCTTGGTAACGAGAGTAAAGTCATCCGCCGTGATAGAGTCGTTTCTGTCGGCGTCGGCTGCGAGTACCTTGCAGTAATCGTAAGCCTCAGAGGACGCCGATGACCATGAAGTCTTACCGGTGGCCTCACGATTGATAATAGAAGCATCCGTTGCGTTGACTATCGAGTCGCCGTTTACATCACCGAAGATGATTAGGTAATAGATCTCGACGACCTCGCCGGTCACTCTGTCAACGACCTCGATCTTGGTGCCTGTGCCGAGATACTTGAAGCTGCCGACCTTGGTGACTCTGATCTCACCGTCGCCGTTGACCTTGATGTAGTTTGCACGAAGGTCTTCCTCGGTGAGTCTCTCACTGAGGCCGTAGATATAGCCGGTGACAGGAGGCTGAATGTGGGCGTTCTCCTTATCAATGACCGTGGTGGAATCGCCGACCTTGTCAAGCGCTACCGTTACTCTCTCAAATACGGGGTAAACGGTGAGGTCGTTTGCGGGCATAGTGCCGAGATCCTCGACAACGTCGTTGCCGTTGAGCGACCAGCCGACGAAGTTGTAGTATTCCTTAGCGGGCTTGTCGGCGGGAGCGGTTATCGCTGCGCCGAACTCGACGGTCGATACGCTGAAGTCGTCGCCGAATGCGTCGACGAACTTGAGCCTGTAGGAGTTGATCGTCCAGTGTGCGGTAAGAGTGATATTCTCAGCGGGCATGTAGGTGAAGGTATAAGCTTCATTGCCGAGGAACCAACCTGCGAAGGTGTAGCCTTCCTTAGTGGGAGCCGCGGGAGCAGTGACTACTGAATTGTAGTCCTGAGTTATAGCTTCAACGGGAGTGCCGCCCTGTGAATCAAAGCTGATGGTGAACTTATCGAAGCTCCACTTTGCCTTAAGAGCAACATTGTTTGCAGGCATGGTGCCGAAGACATAAGCCACATCGCCGAGATACCAGCCGTCGAATACATAGCCCTTCTTGGTGGGAGCTGCGGGGGCCCAGGGCTGAGCTCGGTCTGAGCGCCGTAAGCGTAGACCTTATCGGCTACTGCTGAGCCGCCGTCTGAGTCAAAGCTCATGGTGTAGTTGTTGACATTCCAGAGAGCCTTGATGACAAGACCGTCAGCGGGAGTTACGGGCATAGTCGCGGGGATATCGGCATCCCAACCGGCGAAGGTGTAGCCGACCTTGCTCGGATTATTGGGAGCGACGATATTTGTGCCGTATGCCTGCTCAAGGGTGTCGTAAACAATGCTCGTATCGGCAGAGTCAACAAACACTATCTTGTAGGTGTTGACAGTCCAGTGAGCGGTAAGCTCAACGTTGCTTGCGGGCATCGTGCCGAAGGTGTAAGCCTCATCGCCGAGATACCAGCCTGCGAAGGTGTAGCCTTCCTTGGTAGGAGCCGCGGGAGCCTCGGTCTGAGCGCCGTAGGCATAAATCCTGCTCTCAACATCGGTGCCGCCGTCGGAATTGAAGCTCATGGTGTATTCGTTAATAGTCCAGTGAGCAACAAGGGCAACATCATTTGCGGGCATGGTGCCGAAGATGTAAGCCTCATCGCCGAGATACCAGCCGGCGAAGGTGTAACCGGTCTTGGTGGGCTCTGCGGGAGCCTCGGTCTTGGCGCCGAAATCATAAGTCTTGCTCTCAACTGCGGTGCCGCCGTCGGAGTTAAAGCTCATGGTGTACTTGTTAACAGTCCACTTTGCGGTGATGATAAGGCCGCCGTCGGGAGTTACAGGCATCTTTGCGGGAACCTCGGTATCCCAACCTGCGAAGGTGTAGCCTGTCTTGGCGGGATCGTCGGGAGCCGTGATATCGGTGTCGTAATCCTGGTCGATCTGCTTATAAACAGTGCCGTCGGCATCCTTAAATATAATTGTATAGGAGTTTGCAGTCCATCTCGCCTCAAGGACAAGGGTCTTGTCCTCGGTGGTGATGTCGGGCATCGTTGCGGGGATGGTATATGCGGTATCGGTGCCTGCCACATACCAGCCGGCGAAGGTGTAGCCCGTTCTGACGGGATCTGCGGGAGCGGTGATGCTTGCGCCGTAGACGCCGGTGATATCCTTGACTGTCGAGTCACCGGTGTTGGTGAACTTGATGGTGTAGGTGTTCTGAGTCCACTGCGCTATGACGTTGGTGTTCCTTGCGGGCATGGTTTCGGGCTTACCTGACCAGCCTGCGAAGGTGTAGCCGATCCTTACGGGATCCTCGGGAGTCGGCATATCTGCCGCTGCAGTGCCGTAAGATACGGAGTAGGTGATGTTATCCCCACCGTTCATGGGTCTGTAGACGAGGTCATAGGAATTGACGCGCCAAATGCCGACAAATTCGTTATCGCCTATCTTGACCTTGATGGGATTTGCGTCGTCGTCGAAGTTCAGAACCTCGGTAGTTCCCTTATATGCCCAACCGACGAAGGTGTAGCCTGTCTTGGTGGTCGATGCGGGAACAACTGCGCTGTCGTAATCAGCCTCATATGAGCTGAAAGCGTCGGTCGCGTCAGCGTCTCTGTAGAACTTGACGGTGTACTTATTGACGGTGAAGTTCGCGGTAAGAACGTAGTCATTGCCGCTTGCGGGGATGGGCATAGTCGCGGGAACCGCGGGAGTCCATCCAGCGAAGGTGTAGCCGTCCTTGGAAGCGTCGGCGGGGGCGGTCACGGGAGCCTCGTAATAATACTCGGTTCTCGAAGTCTCAGTGCCGTCAACAACGGTAACAAGGTTATACTTATTACGGGTGTATTTAACGGTAAGTCTGAGTGCGCCTGCCTCTGCGGTGGTAACGGTGCCGCTCAGTACGCTGTTTGCCTTGTCGGCGGTGAAGCCGGCGATATCGGCAGGAGCGTATTCATCGGTCACAGTGCCGACCTTGCCGCTGAGAGTAATCGTCTCATCGGGGGTGGCGGGGTAATTGCCGTTGACATCCTGCTTATAGATATCAACATAATAATCTGCTATGTCTGCCTCCCAAACTGCATAGTAAGGAGCGGGAGCGGTGGTGGTGAGCGTGCCGAAATCGGTGATGATGTCAGCCTCGGTCGCCGTGGAGGTCGCTGCCCAGCCCTTGAAGATGTAGCCGTTTCTGGTGGGGGCCGCAGGAGCGGTTATCGCGCTGTCAAATGCAACGGAAACCTTAGTGCTTGCGTCAGTGCCGTCATTGTTGTAGAAAACAACATCATACTTGTTGGCGACGAAGCTGCCGGTGAGGGTAACATTTGCCGTTTCAACTGTAATGCTTTCTACCTTTACACCGTTGAGATACCAACCATCGAAAGTGTAACCTTCCTTTGATTCTGCGCCTCTTACAGTTATGACGTCGCCGATATGAACGGGGCCGTCGGTGTAAAGGGTTTCACCATTCACCGTATAAATTACATTATAATCTATAGCGGTGTAAACAGCGTAGTACGGAGTGGGCGAAACGGTCTGAAGAGTGCCCAGTGAGGTGCTGCCCTCGGTGGCATTCTTATCAAGTGACCAACCCTTGAAGGTGTAGCCCGGTCTGGTAGGAGCTGCCGGTACGATGATGTTTGCATTGTATCTGATGCTTTTCGTCATCTGGGTCGCGCCGGTTGAGAATGTACCGCCGTTTGCGTCGAATATGACGTCAATTGCGATAGGATCAAATCTTGCATTGAAGGTTCTGTCTGCGGTGGCGGCAGTGTTATCGTTAACGCCGTTCCATCTGGTGAAGGAATAGCCTTCCTTCGCGATGACTTCGGGAGCGATATTCTTAATGAGCGTGCCGTAAGGAGCTTCAACTACCTTAGGCTCGGTCGTGCCGTCTGCAAAAGTACCGTTATCACCGACATTGAAGGTGATCTTGAAGTTTGCAAGCTTGTAGTAAAGAGTTATCTCGGTAGTTCCGTCTGCAAGCACCTCAACATTCGTGGGCAGCGGATAGTTTCTGGTATCCTCAGCGTCGAATGCATACTTTATGTTCGCTCTGGGAAGGCTGCTGACGAGAATGTAGTTGTGATTGTCAACCGGAGTCTCGGGAGCAGTTTCAACAACATCGAGGTAGCTGCCGGTGAGCGCCTTCATCGGGAAAGCCGTGGTAGCGGTGAGATAGCTCTCCGCAACCTCGCCTGTGTCGGCGTCGGTGTAGACTGCCTTGATCTTGTAATTGACCATTGCGGGCTCCCACTTGGCGTAGAAGTTAACGCCGTCGAGCGGGCAAAGCATACCGGGGATCTCTGCGTCGATCTTATTGCCGGAAGCATCAATGTAATACCAACCGGCGAAGGTGTAGCCAAGCTCTCTGACAGTGCCTGACGGAGCGGAGATCGCAGTGTTGTACGGAACTTCGGCAGTTGAGAACGCGGTTTCGTCGCCCTCATGCTTATAGAAGTTAACGGTGTAGTTCTTCGGGGCCCACTGAGCAACATAAGTCGTCTCGGTGGCGCCTTCGGGCAGATAATAGCCCTCGATCCAAGTCTGAGTGGCGTCATTCTCGCCGACCCAGCCGGTCAGATCGTAACCTGCACAGACGGGAGAGGTGTAATCCTGAATCTCCTGACCTGCACGGCCGGTGAAGGTCTTCTCAACATCGCCGTCCGCGAATGCGGCGCCGGGGAATGCGGTGCTGTTGGTCTTGACGGTAACGGTGGTCATCACGGGATCGGTCTCGTCCAGAGTGACGGTAGCCGTTGCTTCCTCAAGATTCGGGATAACGACGTTGTTGTAGGTCTCGAATACGTTGGTAGCGTTCTTGGTCCAGCCGTAGAACATGGTGCCCATGATGTTATCGGGGGTTCTCGTCCACGCATTGTCCATATAGACCTTGCCCGAGCCGGTTGCGGAATCCTTGATGACGAGCTTGAACTCAAGCATCCAGGTCTTGCCGTTCATCGGCGCAGTGGTGTGGGAGACCGAAACATCGGGGTCAATGGCGATCATCATTGCATTGTAGTTCGCACTGTCGAGACCCGAGGGCCATTTGGAGGCGAGCGACGCATTGTTGGTGACGCCGTAATGAGTAGCGCTGATGCCCTTGATATAGTCGTTATCGGAGTTGAGAACGAAAGCATCGGAGCCGCTCTTATAAGGCTCAAAGAATCTGTTATCATACATGAATACGAAAACAGATGAGCCGGTGTAGAAGTTGGTCTGTGAGGTCATTCTGAAGGTGACGATGTCGCCGCGCTTTGCGGTGGTCACTTCAACATCCTGACCGAGGAGCTTCTGATAAGCCGTGACATCAATGAACGCCGAATAATCGGTGGCGCTCCAGTTAGCTCTGAGCTCGATATCCCTGGTCGGGAATTTGTCGAACTTGAACTCATGCCATTTACCGTCAGTATTTTTGTATGACCAGTACTGGAACTCGTAGCCGAGTCTCCTGGGAACAGGATACTGATAGCCATCAGCGAATGCGCTGTCGGCAAGGCCGGTCTCGGCAGGGATGCTGCCGGCGATGGTGTTGAAATTACTGGTCTCACTTGCGGGAATGTTGACATTGAAGCTGACGGAGACTTCCTGAGCTTCCCAGCCTGCATAGGCTACGAAGCCGGTCATGGTGTTTCTCGTCAGGCTCTTGCCGTATTTCCAGATCTCGCCGTCGTCAGCCGCAACGCCCTGGGTGCATTCCGCATCGTAGAACCAGCCGGTGAAAGCGTAGCCTTCTCTGGTGGGATCCTGAGGAGCGGGGACTGCATTGCCGGAGGTGTAGTTGATGGTGTCGACCGGGGTACCGCCGTTGGAGTCAAAGGTGATCTTGCCGTTGACGTTCTCAAGACGGGCATACACCGTGGTGTTCTCGGTTACCGAGAGAGGCCATGTGACCTTGGTGGTGTAGGTAGCGTCGGTGTAGTAGTCGACGAATACATAACCCTCGATGTCGGTGAAAGCCGGCTTTGCAAAGTTGACTGCACCGCCGAATTCAAGCGGAGTTGCTTCCGCCACTTTGACGGGGTCGAGACCCGCAGCGGAGAGGTCAACGGAGAGGGTGATGGGAGCGAGATCCCATTTTGCATAGATGAAAACATTGGAGGCAGGCATCGTAAAGGTAGCGGGAACCGGCTGTGCCCATGTGCCGGAATCGTAATACCAACCGCCGAAGGTGTAGCCGGCCTTTGTGCCGATATCACCGTCAATGGTCGAGAGTGCGAATTCGCTACCGTAGGTTACCTGGTAAGTGGGGACGACGTAGCCGTCCTGGGTGCTGGCGTCGTTATTGGCGGTGACTCTGACTGTGTAGCTCTTGGGGGAATAGCTGTAAGTCACGGTCTCCTTAGCGTTCTGACCGGAGAGGGCGGTGGTGCCGGCGCTCTGGCCGACTACGGTGTAGCCCTCGATGGTCGCCGCTGCGTGGCTCATTACCGTGCCGGCAGGCTTTGTGGTCTCGCCGGTAGCGGGGTCGCTGGTCTGCGACGGGATGAGCTCGGTGTTGGTGCCGTCGATAACGTGTCTTATCTCAAACTGGACGTTGGGGTTGAAGCCCGCCAGCGCGTTGTAAGCGTTGATAAGAGCTCTCGTTGCCGCATTGATCGCCGTCTGGTTGGTATCGGGAGTTGCGAGGAGGATACCGGCGTTGTTGTAGGCGGGGGTGGAATGCTTTCCAGGTGGCAGCCGTATAGTTGCCCGCCTGAGGATTGACACCCTTATTGTAAGTGACCGATACGTTAGCGCTCTTGTTGGAGTCGCTGTTGTAGCCGAGCTTCGTGGTGGTGTAGGATGAACCGTCGCCGTTGCGAACGCCGTTGTAAACGTTCCAAAGATCGGTGGTATCATAAACCTTGTAGGTCACGTTGATGAGAGATGATGTCTCAACAAAGTGTCCTGTGTCGTAGTCCTTACCGCCCTTTACATGGAAGCCGGTCGACCACTCGAATGTATCGGAAGTGGTTGAGCTGTACGCGGGGCCTGTGCCGCCGAACGGGATAAGGTTGTAGTTGCCGTTCCAGCTGTCTGCAGAGCCGACGTCCTCGGCGTTAAGGTTCTTAACGGTAGAAGTATCTACTGTCCACTGCGGTATCGTGGTGGCAGCGATGTGCTGATCACCCATACTGATCTCGCTGTCATAAGTACCCATGGCTATAAGCTCTGCAATACCGAAGTCCGCTTTCTCTGCAACCGACATCGTCATCCTCATGTTGAGGTTCTTGATAGTGTCGGTGCCGGAGCCGCTGCGTTTATCCATGTAAACGGTGGATTCGGTTCTGTTGAAGTCGTTCGCAACACCGAAGCTTATATTTGCCGTTTTGCTGTCCTCGTAGAACTTGCGGACGGTACCGGCGTCGTTATCAGCCTTACCGAATGCGTCGACCGCACTGCTCATGCCGTTCTCACATCCAAGACCCTTAAGAGATTGGCCCTGGAAAGGAGCGGAGGTCGAGAAGTCGATGTAGCCTCTGTCGGTCTTTTGGCTGTTATCCTGCCAACCGGAGTACATATTCACACCCTGGATGAGGAAAAGTACAGCCATACGACCTGCGGAGTGGTTCCAAGTCTTTCTGCGTCTGGTAACATCGACACCGTTCTGTCTGAGGAAGTTCTCGGCGTGGGCATAAGCCGTAGCAGTATAAGTGACGCCGCCAACCTTGTAGGTGATGGTGTATGTCACGTTATCGCCGGCGTTAAGCGTGCCGCCCGAAACATTCACAGTGTAGGTGTAGGAATCACCATTCTGGACAGGCATGTCCATCGAACCGAACTGAATGGAGCTCGCCTTATCCGAGGTGACCGTCGGGGCTTCGTCGAGCGCCGCGCCCGTGATCGTAAAGACGACCTTCGGATAGGACGGCGTTTCGCCTGCATAAGCAAGGGCAGAATATCTGCCGGTGTGAGCAGGGACACCCGAGGGTGTTGCCGAGATAATGTCGGTACCGTACTGGAAAGTACCGGCCTTAGCAACACGGATCACTTTCGTAGTTGCCGAGGTGTCGACTGTAAAGTTGACCTTGGAGAAGGTCAGCTTGCCATGCGTATAATTGCTTTCGTATGCCGAAGCAATCATTGACGCAGGCGCAACAGTGAGAACCATAGCAACTACGAGAAGCATGCTGATGATCTTCTTTGCTTTGCTCAAAAATAATCCCTCCAATTTAAAAATTTGAACATGGAATAGATGGGCACTATTACACATTGTTATTATAACATCCGCGGTCAAGCCTGTCAATCTTTATTAAAATAATTATATATA
>ERZ780075.174-NODE-174-length-32585-cov-2.851829_pt1 | contig 32585 bp, 27 predicted proteins | sample MGYA00511839_ERZ780075 | MGnify/ENA primary metagenome ERZ780075 (study PRJEB29588, sample SAMEA2155953) | human gut metagenome | biome: human gut; feature: human-associated habitat; material: faeces | place: Denmark | collected 2008/2010 ...
TGGATGCCAAGTGCCGCCACACTCTGCTTATCATTGACATTTTCATCGAGCAGGATTTCCATATTCTCTTCCTTTATCTCGACCTTTTCATCTGCCACATGTGCCGATGGCTCTGTATTTAGCACCACGCCTGTGTACATTCTGCCATCACGCGTAAAAACCATGCAGTTTTCTCCATCTGCTGTGCTCCACTGATGACCACCGATAGTTGTCGGGCGCAAACGTCCGTTATCCTTTATTGAGCGAACCATGGCTCCAAGCGTGTCCACATGCGCTGCCAATACCAAAGGTGCTCCCTCTCCACCGATTTCCACGCTGACATTTCCTTTATTTGAAAGCTGTGGCGCATATCCCATAGCCTCAAGCTGCTTCATCAGATAGTCTGTGGCATTTTTTGTGAAACCTGTAGGGCTTGCTATTGATGTGAGTGCTTTGAGCTGTGTTCCGATATATTCTTTAATCTCTTCTGTTGACATAATTGTTATCTCCTGCTTTATTACTGTTTATTAACTGCATTATAACATCTCATTTTTGCGCATGCAATCCGTATTAACCGTTGTTTGTAGTTGTTTGTAGTAGTACACCTGTTCGCAAACCGCGGGTACCATGGTGCACACACTATCCCACGTTCGCTACGCTACGCAGCTAAGAGGCTGTACGAATTGTGCCCAAAGTCTTTTTTTACTCGACGAAACCGTCGAAACTCGCCATCCATGGCTCGATTTCTCCTTGCCTCGGCGTCCATGCCTCGGCATTTCTATGCTTTACAGCATAATTCTACAGACACTAAACAGCTGCGCTATTCGCCCACCCGACAGTACCGCCTCCCCCCACCACCGGCTTACGCCACTTACGCTGAGATATAATGTGCCGGTCCTCACCTGCGGTTCGGACGGCACGGCGCTCTCAGCCTTTATGTGGGAAGCTCTCATCCTACGACGCTTCCCACTCACATCATCGCCCTGCGAAGCTTCGCCAATGTATTCTTCTCCATTCGTGATATGGCCACCTGATTGCGTCCAAGCACTTCTGCCACCTGCTTCTGTGTCTTATCCTGCATATAGCGGAGCATAATCAGTCTGCGCTCGCTATCATCCAGTGAGTTAAACGCCTGCTGCATTGCGATGTGATTTATCACTTTATCTGTCTCCGATGGCTTGTCTGATGCTTCTGCACTCATTTTATTGTCCAAATAATCAAGCACACTTTCATTTTCTATTGACGATGCATTTTTATCGGCTTCCATGGCAATTATTATATCCTGTTTTGACATACCGGAAATAATTTCCATTTTTTCAAGTGATATTTCACTATTTTCATTCATTCTGTATTTTTCTCTGATAATTGCAATTTTTCTTGCATCATCCCGTATTTTTCGACTGATATGTACCATTCCATCATCACGTAGAAAGCGCTGTATTTCCCCTATTATCAACGGTACTGCGTATGTAGAAAAGGCAAAGCCCTTACTTTCATCAAATCGCTGCGCTGCCTTTGTCAGCCCAACTGCTCCTATCTGAAATAAATCCTCCCGGTCAACTCCTCTGTTTCTAAAGCGTTTCATAACTAAATAAATCAGGTTTATATTTTCTGTGACAAGTCTGCTGATTTTGTCACTCTTCATAGTACTTTTTTCATCTTTACTGTTGTTCCGTGTCCCGGTTCTGATGTAACTGTCAGCGCGTCCATAAATGCTTCCATGAATGAAAAACCCATGCCTGATCTGTCAAGCTGTGGTTTGGATGTGTATAACGGTTCCATTGCTTTTGCCACATCCTGTATGCCTACTCCGCTATCTGATATTTCTATGTAAAGCTCCCTGCCTATGTAGCTGCAATTCATATGTACCTGTGGACAACTTTTTTCTTCTGCTGCCTGGTGATCTGCCTGACCGGATGAAATATTGTCATCCCCCATCTCATAGCCATGGATAATTGCGTTTGTCACCGCCTCTGACACTGCTGTCTTTACGTCCTCCACGTCATCTAGTGTGGGGTTTAATTGTGCCATAAACATGGCTGCTGTCATTCTCGCAAATGCCTCATTCTCTGAAATTGCATCAAAGCTAAGCGATATATGATTTGTTTTTGCTGCGTTCATTATGCTCCCTTTCTGTCTGATTATATTTTAATTTAATTCAGTTTTAAAGCTTATGTACAATAGTGTAAATGCCGGCACATTTCAAAAGCTTGTCCACTCTGTCCGACATATTGCAAACTGACACCGAGCTGTCATTAAAGTACTTAAGCTTCTTTGTTCTTCCTATTATCAACCCAATGCCGGAGCTGTCCATAAATTCTGTCTGTTTCATGTCAAATACTATTTTTCTGACACCACAGCCCTCTATAAGTGCATCAAGCTCTGCGATTATCTGCCCGGCGCAGTGGTGATCCACCTCCTTTGGCATAAGGTATTTCACCCGGTCTGCTTCCCTGATATAATTTTCTATCATGTCACACTCTTCCTTTCCTGCTCATATAAAAAAGACACCGGAGATTATCTGGTGTCTTTCGTAATTCTATATTTAATTATTGCCTCGCAGCAGTTGTTTTACTGCTGTTCCTGTGCCAGATAATTCTTTGATGTTCTGGCCTTCTCAGTGCCTGCGTAGTTGTCTACCACATACTGATAATATGGCTTTGCAGATGCTAAGTCACCTGACTTCCTGAACGACTGTGCCAGGTAATATGCAGCTGAACCATCCCTGTATGCCTCATCCATGCCGACAAGCTTCTGGAATGTAGGGATTGCACTCTGATAATCGCCACTGCTGTATGATGAGTATGCCTGACTGTACAGTGCTTCCTTATATGAATCTGCAATTGAACCATTGAGCGTATCATATGTCTGCTTAGCCGAGTCACTCAGGTAGCTTGTGTTGATATTTTCAAGTGCTTCTCCTGCCTTTATTACATCATTGGTTGTATAGTATACATAGGCATTGAGCAAAGCCTCATATGTGGAAATCTGGTCTGATACCCCATCATTTTTCTTCTTCTCGTCCTCAAGCTCCTTCTTTAGCTTGTCTATCTGATCATTAAGTCCACTGATGGTCTGCCCATTTGTGGAAATCGTATCATTGGCCGATAATAACTGCTTCTTTGCATCTATTTTCGACTGGCTTTTTATACCCGGAACCACAAGGAAGCACGTAACCGCCACTCCGACTACCAGACCGATTATAATATAGAGTATATTTGCCCACATTGAGCTCTCCCTGAATCGCTTTGGCATAATGATTGTTTCGTTTCCACTCTGGTAGGAAATTAAATCATCATTTTTCTTTTTCCTCTCAGATCCTTTTTCCTTGAGACGTCTGTTCACTTCTTTTAAGTATCTGAGGGTAGTGGTATTGTCTGTATCTATCTTGCCTGCATCGCGTAAGGCTTTCTTTGCCTTATCCAGATGTCCCTCCTCCAGATATAAAAGAGCCAAAAGCTGATGTCCCTTTACAAGCTTTGGATTTAAGGATAACACCTTTCGAAGCTGTATAACCGCAAGGTCCTTACTGTCCTGCTTGCAATAAGTTAAAGCCTGATTATATTTTTTAATAGTCTGATTTATTGTTTCGAGCTGATTTCTGTTATTATGAATCTGATCTATATACTTCTTTGCCAGATTATCATCAGGCTGATAGTTTGCACTGATGACCCACTCACTTAAGGCGTCAACCATCTCACCCATCTCATAGTATATGAGACCTAACAGATTCCTTGCCTGGATATTGTACTTATAAAACTTAAGACTCTGCCTGAGAGATATAATCGCTCCGGACAGATTTCTCACCTGTGCCTTTTGTAAACCATCATTGTAGTATGAGTTGGATATTCTAATAGCTCTTTTAAAAAGTGAAAGATCAGCCCCACATACAGGGCATTTATCGTTCCAGCCTGCATCTTGTCCGCATTTATAACAAATCATCTTAATTCACCCTGCCTTTTGTCCTGCTCACGTAATAACTGTGCAATGATATCTGTGACATCTGTCAGATCGTGGCTGTAAATCGCAGATTCAGCCTCCTCTATCTCTAGACTTGGCTCATAGTTCTTTATTTCTTCATCAAAATTTATCATAATCCTGCCTCCATAATTACCTGCTAAATAATCCCATCAAAAAAGGGTCACTATATATTATAATAAAGTAACCCCTTTATGCAAGTATATTTCCATTAAGATTTAATAAAAATATCGCAATTTTTTTATTTCATCGACAGCATCACGACTGCCTTGTCCTTCTCCTTGAACTCAATCTTGTCGAATTCCTCCTTGGTGACGAGCTTTGAGTTGTTAATACACACCTCGACATTTGGATATACGTGCTCCAAAACCTGTACTGTCGCGCCTGTCGAGCGCTCCACTATGCTCTTAAGCCGCTCCAGCTCCCCCTTATCTTCGGTAAGCTCTGCTGTTTTCTCAATTTTTGCCCTGACAAGCGCAAGCTTCTTTTCCTCAAGATTCATACCGTCAGCGGCACTGCCCATCATCTGTTCTATCTGCTTTATGCCTGCATTGATATTGTTAAGCAGCATCTGCTTTTGATCAACAAGCTTTTCAAGCTCTGCTATCTTTATCTTAATCTTTTTATGCACGCCCACATGCACCTCAGTCTTGATAAAGGCATCATTACCCAGGTTTTGCACCTCAATGCCTGCACAGCCATATACTTTTCCACCGACTATGCTTGCATGTCCACCATTGAAGATTACCTTATCATTGCTGACCACATTGCAGTTGATTGCAGAATCAGCCTCCACAAAGCCATCTACCTCCACATCAGTATACTCCATGAACTTGGCAAACAGATTGCCCTTTACAATAATCCGGGCCTTTCCCATACCAATCATGCCATTCCTTAGAATCAGGTCATTGCCGGCCTCAAGCACACAGCCCTCGCAAACACCATCTATCGTGATGGACTTTGCAGCCCTTATTCTGGCTCCGGTCTTCACACTGCCATGTATGACCACGTCTCCGACAAAATCTATATTTCCTGTCCCCACATCCACATCACCGTTTATTTCAAGAATAGGAAGAATAATGATTCGATTCTTGTGCCTTTCAATTTTGCCATCGATAGCAGCTGTATATGTAAGTCCATCGACAGATTTGTCAAAGCCACGCCCCACAAGCGGTGGCAGTCCCTTGCCTTTCTTTGCGGCAATTACCCTGCCAAGCACATCAATACCATCCTCACCTGCAACAGGCTCACAATAGTTTGCAATCGTCTGGCCTTTTTTGACCACCTCAACCGAGTGCACACTCCAGTAATCCACTGAGCCATCACTCTTAACCGTTGGGCGGTGGTTCAAGTCACTGTCGAAGTAAAAATCAAAGTATCCATCAGCCCCGTCAACAGCCGGCTTTCCCTTTGCAAAAAGCACTTCCCTGCCCATAAGTCTTTTTTCTACCATATCTGAAATGGTCTCGCAATTGATGCCGTATATCACACCATTGCGGTTTACAGCTTCAAGCACCTCATCCACTGTATAGTGGTATTCTTCTTCAACAGTGGGCAGCATGATAAATGCCTCCATCCTGTCGTTGCTTATTCTGATAACTGGCTCTCTCTTTATACCGGTATCATCCATATTTTTTCCTCACTATATATCGGCCTTTTTGTTCCTGCTAAAGTATAACTATCCTGCTATTTCTTTAATAAATGCATTTATGTATTATTCTCACTTTCACTCATTATATCATCATTTAAATTTTAAGAAAAGCCACTAAATATAAAAAATCCGGGCAATATCATTCATTGATACTATGCCCGGATTTTTCTGCAATCTGAATCTTTTACGGAATTTGAGTAAATTCCGACACTTATTTTATGCAGTTCTATCTTTATGAGATTTCATCAACATCATAATACTTAAAATCCCGGAAGCAGGCACTTCCTCCTGTTTCCTCTGCCGCATAGCAGAACAGACCAAACCGGCAACCAGTAAAATGATCCAGTTTGAAGTACAGCTTATGCACGGTTCCGATGGGTAGCCAGTCTCCCTTATTTACCCGGTAATAGCAGCGTGCTTCATCCTTCATGTTACAGAAATCTGCTTCAAGACGAAAATCCATCTGGTGTGATTCAACAACAGTTCCTTCCGTCATATCCAATATACCATCTTCTTTTTTATCCAGCATAAGGACTTCATATTTTCCATGATGTTTTGTAATGCCAACTGCAGCATAACAGCCCTGCAACGCACACAAACCTGCGACATCGCCCTCTTTCAATGCAGAAGCATCAACAGTAACCTCAGCTGCGCAGGACGGATAACTCATCCTTTGCGTAAGCGTATTTACTGCCTGTGTAAGCTCTGTACAAACTTCCCGTGTTGTAATTGTATAGGTTCCCTGCAATGCATCCAGATGATAGTACCGTGGATCTGGATCATGATTAAACTGCCAGCGCGGAAGCAGCCCATTACAGAAATCATCACTTCCCACTAATGGCTGATAAATATATCCTGGTCTGGTACTGTGAACCTCTATTTCTTCCGGCACATGTCCGTTCTGTCCAAAAACCGGAAAATGATCCTTCCAGGTAACCGGAAGCAGAATAGGAATCCGTCCAACTGCTCCGGAATCCTGAAACAGCATTGCATACCACTTTCCATCCGGCGTATCCACTATTCCTCCCTGTGCCACGCCCTGTCCACAATATCCACGATCATCACAAAGTACATCTCCACCCGTGAATTCTCCTTCCAGAGAATCACTGTAAAAGCATGCTTCCGTCCGCATCCAGCGGTCTCTCAGGGAATGAACCAGAAAAATATAATAATAGCCGTTTATTTTTTGAATATGAGAACCCTCATAGCCTAGCTCCGGGTTCTTATGATCACTGACTAAAAGACGATGTAATCCGTCCTTCTTTGGTGCAGTCAAATCTTCATTCAATTCTGTAATCCAGATTTCATCATTTCCATATACAATATAGTTTCTGCCATCCTCATCAAATAATAAAGAGGCGTCATGATAAAAGCCTTCTATCAGCTGCTTTTTCCATGGACCATCTATTTTTTCCGAAGTATACAAATAAGTCTTACGGGTATCATTTGCCACAAAGCAGATATAAAATCGGCCTTCATGATAGCGCAGGGAAGCTGCCCACATGCCCTGTCCGTAAATATTCTGACCGCTTTTCAGTTGCTGCGCATCCGTATGATCCAACGTCTCATAGACATAAGTCGCATGCTCCCAGTGCACCAGATCAAAAGACTGCAGAATCTCACAGCCCGGCATAAAGTGCATGGTTGTGGATACCATATAATAGGTGTCTTCTACGCGGATCACGTCCGGATCCGGATAATCCAATCTTGTTATAGGATTTACATTCATTGTTTATTCCTTTCTGTTTTATCTCCATATTCTTTCTTTGTTCTATTCTATTTTTACTATTTTATCTTTGTTTCTTATCCGTCTGCCTTTTCAACTCTTCTCTGCCCCATTTCACTATTGCTAATATCACAATTGGCCAGCGTGCGGCCGATGCCATTGCCAAATTTGCCGGCAGCTGGGCATTTCTTTTTAGTTGTACGTAAAATGATATGCCCTAGCACCATGACTCTTTAATGACACACTAAGGCTCTTTGGCTCTTCCACGTGCTCTCCGCTCCAAAGCTCCGTTCCATTTACTCCATCATAAATCTCCAGATTGGCAAGCGGTATGGAGATGTCACTGTCTTTATCACCCAGATTAAATACCGCGACATAATATCCACCCTTTGTATCTGCTGCAATCCACAATGCATGCTCTATACCATCGATTTCACGTCTCCACACCTGATGCGAATGCCGTGCATTTGCATGCATGGCAAGTATTTCAGAATTGGTTACCAGATTCATAGTGAATTCGTCAAACCCTGTCAGCTCTCCTCCCAGCATCAAAGGAGAACGCATGATACTCCAGAGTGTCAGCATGGTGATCTGCTCATCCTGTGTGAAATTCGTCCAGTTATTCACATCATATACCTGCCGTATCGGTCCGACCGGAAGCATATCGGCATCCGGCCAGTGCCCTGCACCTGCATGGGTGCACCATTTTTCTGCTCTTGAAAACATATCATATAACAGTTCCCACTTATCCCAGAAATCATCGGTGATTCTCCACATATTGGAAATCTGCTTATAAAGCTCTGCCTTTTCTAAAAGAGCAGGTCCAGGCGACAGACTTAAAACCATGGGTCTTCCGCAACCATGCAATGCTTTGCTCAGCATAATCAGTTCGGATTCCTCATGTGGCAGTTCCCGTGCAATATCATCACATTTAATAAAATCCACACCCCAGGAAGCATATAATTCAAAAATACTGTTATAGTATTCCCGTGCCCCGTCTTTCTCAGGATCTACACCATACATATCCGTATTCCAGGCACAGATACTGTTTGTTTTGGCAATTTCCCGGGCATGTCTGTCACTGTTCATGATTTTCGTGTTCTGATGTACAGCCTGTCGTGGAATCCCTCTCATAATATGAATGCCGAACTTCAATCCAAGAGAATGGACATATTCTGCCAATGGTCCAAAGCCCGCACCGTTTGCTGCGGAAGGAAAACGATTTACTGCGGGAAGCAGTCTTCCATACTCATCCATTACTACATCCGCAAAAGGATGATATTCATTGGTTTCTGCAGCAGGCTCATACCATTGGATATCCACCACAATATATTCCCAACCGTACTCCTTCAGATGCTCAGCCATAAATTCAGCGTTCCGTCGTACGATATCTTCTGTAACAGCCGCTCCATAACAATCCCAGCTGTTCCACCCCATAGGTGCTGTTTTCATCTTCATCTGTTTTATACCCTCTCGATATCCTGTTAATTCTGTCCGTAATATGCATTTGCACCATGCCCCAGGAAAACAGTGTTCACAAAATATAATCTGTATTTAATTATTTAAACTGAGCCAGACGTTCCTCTACCTGAGCCATCATCTGCTCATACTTTGCAAGCTTGTCCTTTTCCTCCTGAACCTTTTCAGGCTTTGCATTGTTTAAGAATTTCTCATTTGAGAGCATGCCCCTTGAGCGCGCAAGCTCCTTTGTAAGCTTATCCTTTTCTTTATTGAGTCTTTCCTTTTCCTTCTCGAAATCAACAAGGTCCTCAAGCGGCAGGTATGCAACCGCATCAGGTATCACTACTGATACAGCGTCATCTCCAATACCGGCCTTGCCCTGCTGTACTGTAATCTCGCTGGTAAATGCAAGATTTACATATACCTCCTTGTTGTCCTCGAATACCTTTCTGACTGCCTCATCATCACTTGTGATGAAAAGCTTTGCCTTTCTTGAAGGTGGAACATCCATCTGTGTACGGACATTTCTGATACCCTTTACGAGGTCCTTGCAGTGCTCGATTGCTGCTTCCTCAGCCGGGAAATTCCACTCTTCCTTGTACTCAGGCCATTTAGAGAGCATGATAGTCTCCTCGTCTGACTGAAGTGTGCAGAAGATTTCCTCTGTGATAAACGGCATATATGGATGAAGGAGCTTCAGTGCATTTACAAGTACTGTCTTAAGGGTCCAGAGTGCTGCATTTGCTGACTCTGGGTTTTCATCCTTCTTGTAGGTACGAACCTTTGCAATCTCGATATACCAGTCACAGAACTCGTCCCAGATGAAGTCGTATACCTTTTGTACTGCGATTCCAAGCTCGAACTTGTCCATGTTTTCTGTGGCATCCTTTGCAAGAGTATTTACCCTTGAAAGAATCCACTTGTCTGCTGCATGAAGTTCATCAAGCTTTGGTTCTCTAAGCTCTACACCTTCAAGGTTCATCATGATAAATCTTGATGCATTCCATACCTTGTTGGCGAAGTTTCTTGAAGCCTCAACTCTCTCCCAGTAGAAACGCATGTCATTTCCCGGTGCATTTCCTGTGATAAGTGTCAGACGAAGTGCATCTGCACCATACTTGTCGATAACCTCAAGCGGATCAATTCCGTTTCCGAGTGATTTACTCATCTTGCGGCCCTGTGAATCTCTTACGAGTCCGTGGAAAAGCACTGTGTGGAATGGTGCCTTGCCCATCTGCTCATAGCCTGAGAAAATCATTCTGATTACCCAGAAGAAAATGATATCGTAGCCTGTTACAAGCACATCGTTTGGATAGAAATAGTCAAGATCCTCTGTCTTTTCAGGCCAGCCGAGTGTTGAGAATGGCCAGAGCGCTGATGAGAACCATGTATCAAGTGTATCAGGATCCTGTGTCCAGTGCTCCTTGCCACACTTAGGACATTTGCCAGGCTTTTCTATTGAAACTACCATCTCTCCACAGTCATCACAGTACCATGCAGGTATTCTGTGTCCCCACCAGAGCTGACGACTGATGCACCAGTCGCGGATATTGTCTGTCCAGTTGAAGTATGTCTTGTCCATTCTTGAAGGAAGAAGCTTGATTTCTCCGTTCTTTACTCCCTCAACTGCAGGCTTGATCATCTCGTCCATCTTGACGAACCACTGCTGCTTGATCATTGGCTCAACTGTTGTGTGACAGCGGTCATGCACACCTACATTGTGTGAATGTGGTACAACCTTTACTAAAAGGCCCTGCTCCTTAAGGTCCTCAACCAGTGCCTTTCTGCACTCGTATCTGTCCATTCCGGCATATTTTCCGGCCTTTTCATTCATTGTGGCATCATCATTGATTACAACGATTTCCTCTAAGCTGTGGCGTTTTCCTACCTCGAAATCGTTAGGGTCGTGTGCAGGTGTAATCTTTACACAGCCTGTTCCAAATTCTTTATCTACGTATGAATCTGCGATTACAGGAATCTCTCTGTCTGTGCATGGAAGCTTTAAGGTCTTTCCGATGATATCCTGATAACGCTCATCATCAGGGTTTACAGCTACGGCTGTATCTCCGAAAAGTGTCTCAGGACGTGTTGTTGCTATCTCTACGAATCTGCCTTCCTCGCCAACTACAGGATAGTTAATGTGCCAGAAGAAGCCGTCCTGCTCCTCATGCTCTACCTCTGCATCTGAAATAGATGTCTTACATACCGGACACCAATTTACGATTCTTGAGCCCTTATAAATCCAGCCCTTCTTATAAAGCTTTGTAAATACCTCCTGTACTGCGTGTGAGCATCCCTCATCCATGGTAAATCTCTCACGCTGCCAGTCTGCTGATGATCCAAGCTTACGAAGCTGCTTTACGATACGTCCGCCGTACTCTTTTCTCCAGTCCCAGCATTTCTCCAGGAACTCTTCTCTTGTAAGGTCTGCCTTGTTGATTCCCTGCTCTTTAAGTGCCTGGATGACCTTTACCTCTGTTGCGATGGATGCGTGGTCTGTTCCCGGCTGCCAGAGTGCATTGTAGCCCTGCATTCTCTTGTATCTGATAAGGATATCCTGCATGGTGTTGTCAAGGGCATGTCCCATGTGCAGCTGTCCTGTGATGTTTGGTGGTGGCATCACGATTGTGAATGGTTTTTTGCTGCGGTCTACCTCTGCATGGAAGTAGCCATTATCTTCCCACTTTTTGTAAAGACGGTCCTCGATGTCCTTTGGATCGTAGGTTTTGTTTAGTTCTTTGCTCATGTTTTCCTCCTTTTATATAAATGACGCAAAAGCTTTGGGATGTTTTGCTGTTTTTCTTTTTATTTAGCGACGGGCGACCGATTGGATTGCATGCGCAATCTTCCGGTCTGTGTACATAAAAAGACCCTCCCGATCATTGACCGGAAGGGCGAATTAGCGCTGTACCACCTTCGTTTACATCGGAGCATATATATACATATAAACTCGAATGCCTCTTGTCCTGTAACGTGGACGAATCGGAAGAACTTATGTCAAATCTTGTTATATATAGATTTAACTTTCTGGGTTCTTCGGCTCAAAAGCTACCTTCCATGATTTCTGTCTTAAGCATCTTTCAGCCTGCCCAAAATGTATCCCCATCTTACGGACCGGATGCTCTCTCTGAAAGCTTTCGTCATGTACTCCTCTTTCTTATGCCTTTAAATATTTTGCCTGTTTCTTTCTACAATATTAAAGTGCATTGGGTGATTTGTCAATATGATTTTTCAATCATCATAATGACCTTTACATGAAACAATATAAATTATCTCATCTTTTTCATAATAAACAATTCGATTAGTGTCATCAATGCGTCTGCTCCACATACCACTAAGATTTTCCTTTAATGGTTCCGGTTTACCTATACCCTCAAACGTACTTCGCTGAATATCCTTGATAAGTCCATTAATTCTTTTCAGTGTTTTCTTATCCTGCGTCTGCCAGTATAAATAATCGCTCCATGCCCTATCTTCCCATAGTAACCTCATTAGTCCTCCTCTATCAAATCATGCTCTGCGAAGTGAGCTTTGCCATCCTTAATATCGCGCACGATATTTTCCAAATAACGGATATTGCTATCAGAATAAAACGGATCTACCGATACCTCAAAAGGAATACGCTTTTCTCTGCCTACTTTTTTTGCAAAAACGGTGAACGCTGCACTCATAGAAAGACCTAATTCCGAACACACCTGTTCCATGCTTTTTTTTACATCTGCATCCAATTTAAAATTAACATTAACTGACTGTGACATATACAACACTCCTTTCTTGCTTATAGTATATGCAACAGCAAAGAAAATATCAATAAGATTTCTTTATTTTTTCTTTACTTATATTCAACATTCTTAGTTGCGACTATATCCACACCGGTTGCTGCAACATCGCTTAGCAGTACATCACCTATATGCACCGGTGCCTCTACCGTGATTTGGTTGATACACTCCATCACATCCATTATCTTTTCCTTTGGAATATCCTGTGCCGTCTTTACGGATACCATCGGTATTGTGCCATTTTTCACACAGACTGTACTTGTCACAATTCGTGTCGGATGCGTCACTTCCTTTGCTCCGTAGTCTGCTCCGCGCTTGCAGGTATTTCCGGTTACTGTGACATTTTCTCCATCTATTGTCACCTTAAGGGCACAGCCCAGAGGGCAGCCTATACATGTCAAATTTCTTTCTTCCATGATACTATGCCTCCTCAATCTTTATCGTAATTGTGCGGGGATTGTCTGTTTCGATGAGCTCCTTCTTCTTAAGCACTACCTGCTCCATCTCCCCCGGCGCCATAACAGGACGCTTGCGGTGCTGCAGCTGTTTATCATCCAGATATACTGCAATATAGCAATTCTTATACACAGCTCCCACTCGAAATCTTACCGTCACAGTATCATCCATTTGTGCAGTATTTATAGTGCTTGGGACAGTATATCTGACTCCGCCTGTAGCAGTTATCGATATTTCTTTGCCATCGCAACTCTTGTCACCGCCGTTTTTCACATACTCTGCGGCATGGCGGCCTGCTGCTGTTGCTTCCTCTGACACATAATCCACGAGGTCGTGCACATGAAGCACATTTCCACAGGCAAATACACCCGGCACATTGGTCTCAAGGCTTTCGTTTACAACAGGTCCGCTTGTTACAGGATTGAGCTCTACACCTGCTGTTTTTGAAATCTCATTTTCCGGAATGAGTCCGCATGAGAGTAAAAGCGTGTCGCACTCGTAAAACTCCTCTGTTCCCTCAATAGGCTTGTTATGCTCGTCAACCTGAGCGAGAGTGATGCCCTCCACACGCTCCCTGCCCTTTATATCAACCACTGTGTGGCTGAGCTTAAGCGGGATATTAAAATCATCAAGGCACTGCACGATATTACGCTTCAAGCCTCCCGAATACGGCATGAGCTCTGCAACCACCTGCACCTTGGCACCCTCTAAGGTCATTCTCCTAGCCATGATAAGACCGATGTCTCCTGAACCGAGTATTACTACCTTTCGTCCTGGCATGTAGCCCTCTATATTCACCAGTCTCTGAGCTGTGCCCGCCGAGAAAATTCCTGCCGGTCTGTAGCCGGGTATGTTAAGAGCACCCCTTGCTCTCTCCCTGCAGCCCATCGCAAGTATTACGGTCTTTGCAGCGATATGGAAAAGTCCGTCTGTGCGGTTCATAGCTGTAACTATTTTATCGTTTGCCTCATCTTTTATCTTTACATCATGCCTGTCATCTGCCCCATTTTCGAACTCGTCACCTGTCGAGATGTCCATGACCATCGTATTCAGCCTGTACTCTATGCCAAGCTCTTTGACCTCTTTGATAAATCTGCCGGCATATTCAGGTCCTGTGAGCTCCTCCTTAAAGGTGTGCAGGCCAAAGCCGTTGTGTATACACTGATTTAAGATACCGCCAAGCTCACAGTCTCTTTCCAGTATAAGTATTTTATCTATTTTATTTTTCTTAGCGGAAGCTGCTGCCGCAAGACCTGCCGGGCCGCCTCCTACTATCACAATATCGTAAAACTCCATATTGTCCCCCTATGTTAATCTGATATTAATACAATATCAATCTATCATTACCTGTCTCTTTGAAGTAAGACAGACTATCCGCGATTCTTGCTCATTCCAACAACTATCTTTGACTTTCCACCGCTTTTAGTGATGTCAAGCTGCGAAATTTTCTTCTCTCTGGCGATAATCTCCATAGTTCTCGGAGAACAGAAACCTGCCTGACATCTGCCCATTCCGGCTCTGGTGCGTCTCTTCACACCATCAAGTGACTTTGCGCCCAGCGGTCTGTTTACCGCATCCATTATCTCGCCCTCCGTAATCATCTCACAGCGGCAGATTATGTTACCATACTCAGGCTTTTCTTTTATCAGCTCTTTATACTCATCCTCTGAAAGCTTCTTTGGATTTAAAATACCTTTTCTTGTCTCGATGAAATCCGCATTTTTAGAAGGATTAAAAAGCCCCTCAACTATTGCTGCCACTCTCTCACCGATAGCCGGTGCACTTGATAAGCCCGGTGACTCTATACCTGCACAGTCCACAAAAAATGGTGCATCTTTAAGCTCCTCGATGATAAACTCATGTCCGTCCTCATGTGCACGGTTTCCTGCAAACGATGTGATGACCTGACGCATAGGAAGTGACGGCACCGAACGTGTGCCGGATGTCGTAACATGCGCTAAGCCCGCTCTTGTTGTATTTGTACCATCCTTGTCATCATGATCATCTGCTGTAGGTCCGATTAGGATATTTCCGTGTACTGTCGGGGTTACGAGCACACCTTTGCCGTATTTGCCCGGGAGCTGAAAAATAGTCTTGTCAATGATACCTCCCGCAGCCCTGTCTAAAAGCTCGTACTCTCCGCGCCTTGGTGTGATATGGATTTTGTTTTCACTCACCATGTTGTGAAATACATCAGCATATACACCGGCTGCATTTACAACGCAGCGTGCATGAATTTCTCCATTTTGAGTAATGAGAATATAGCCTGCCTGCTCCTTTTGAATCTCCTTCACCTCGGTGTTAAATAAAAACTCCACACCGTTTGCCGCAGCATTCTCAGCAAATGCAATATTCATACCAAACGGACATACAATGCCTCCTGTCGGGCAGAAAATAGCTGCCACAACTTCATCAGACAGATTCGGCTCCATCTCATGCGCTTCGCCTGCATCAAGAATTTTAAGTCCCGGCACCCCGTTTGCAATCCCCTGATTATAAAGCTCCTTAAGCCTTAGCATATCGTCATCACTAAAGCACACTATCAGTGAACCGTTTCTTCGAAACTCAAAATCAAGCTTCTTCGAAAGCTCATCCATCATCTCATTTCCACGGAGATTCATCTGTGCCATAAGTGTACCGGTCTTACAATCAATTCCGGAATGGACAATAGCACTGTTTGCCTTTGAAGTGCCACAGCACACGTCCTCCTCCTTTTCCACCACACAAATGGACAGGTTATATTTCGAAAGCTCTCTTGCACAGGCACTTCCCGATACTCCCGCTCCTATAATTACTACATCATACATGTTATTTTCTCCTACCAATTTCCATACATTGTTTAATTGCCGTATCACTAAGCTCATTTAAAACAATGCAAACATCAGCTATTATTCATCCTTCGCCCAGTTAAATGCGCAGGCGACAGCCTTTTTCCACATTTTAAGCTTCTTTTCTCTCAAATCAGCCGCTATCTCCGGCTCAAACACACGGTCAATAGCCCAGTTTCTCTTTATATCATCCATGCTTTCCCAGTAGCCCACCGCAAGCCCTGCGAGGTACGCTGCGCCCATGGCTGTTGTCTCCACGCACACAGGCCTGTTGACCGGTGCATTGCTGATATCAGCCTGCATCTGCATGAGCAGATTATTGGCACTGGCGCCGCCGTCCACCTTAAGTGATGTGAGATTGATGCCCGAATCAGCCTTCATTGCCTCAAGCACATCATTTACCTGAAATGCCATTGATTCCAGAGTTGCCCTTATGACATGGTACTTGTTTACACCTCTCGTAAGCCCTACAATGGTTCCTCTGGCATACTGGTCCCAGTACGGTGCTCCAAGCCCTGTAAATGCCGGCACCACGTAGCAGCCGTTTGTGTCTTTTACCTTTCTCGCCATGTATTCTGAATCTGTTGAGGAATCGATAAATTTCATCTCATCGCGTAGCCACTGGATAGAGGCTCCTGCCACAAATATTGATCCCTCCAGCGCATATACCACCTTGCCGTCTATGCCCCAGGCTATAGTGGTAACAAGTCCGTTCTTTGAGGATACCGGCATCTCACCTGTGTTCATCAGCAGAAAACAGCCTGTACCATATGTATTTTTGGCTTCTCCTGCCCTAAAGCAGGTCTGGCCAAAAAGCGCAGCCTGCTGGTCTCCTGCCGCTCCTGCGATAGGAATCGGACCCCCGAAAAACACAGGATTCACCTCACCATATACACAGCTTGACGGCATTGGCTTTGGAAGCATGCTCTTTGGTATATCAAGCTCCTTAAGTATCTCATCATCCCACTTTAAGGTATTGATATTAAACATCATGGTTCTTGAAGCATTGGAATAATCCGTAACATGCACCTGTCCCTGAGTGAGTTTCCATATAAGCCATGTCTCGACTGTTCCAAACAAAAGCTCGCCTCTTTCGGCTCTCTCCCTCGCTCCCGGCACATTGTCAAGGAGCCACTTGAGCTTAGTTGCCGAAAAATAAGCATCTATCACAAGCCCTGTCTTTTTTCTGAAGGTCTCGGTAAGCCCCTTTTCCTTCAGTGAATCCGCATACTCTGCCGTGCGTCTGCACTGCCATACTATCGCGTGATAAACCGGCTCACCTGTATTTTTGTCCCATACAATTGTGGTCTCTCTCTGGTTAGTAATGCCTATCGCACATATGTCGGCTGCCGTAGCCTGAATATTGGCCATAGCCTCCTTTGCCACCTCAAGCTGTGTGGCCCAGATTTCCTCTGCATCATGCTCCACCCAGCCCGGCTTTGGAAAAAACTGCGTAAATTCCTTCTGTGCCACACTGCACATCTCGCCCTTCTCATTGAAAAGTATACATCTGTTGCTGGTCGTGCCTGCATCTAATGCCATAATATACTTTGCCATGTAAAAATCCTCCAACTCTCTATATTTCTAGCTATCCCTTTCTCACTTGCTACAGTTCTTCCTCTACCATGCTCTTCTCTCTGTTGAACGCATCATAGATACATGGAATTACTATAAGCGTAAGGATGGTTCCGTATACGAGACCTCCTATTATTGCGATTGCCATCGGCTTTATCATATCTGAGCCATCTCCGATACCTATCGCCGATGTAAACATTGCAAGTATGGTGGTCATCGCTGTCATCAGTATTGGACGAAGCCTTGTACGGCCTGCGTCTATGATTGCCTCATGCTTGCTCATGCCCTCTCTCCTGGCCTGATTGATGTAATCAATGAGCACGATTCCATTATTTACAATGAGGCCTGCCAGCATGATAAAGCCGAGCATTGATATGATTCCGAGCTCATTTCCCGTGATGAAAAGAGCTATAAAGCCTCCTGTAAACGCAAGAGGTATACAGAACATGATAATAAACGGTGAAAGCAATGACTGGAACTGCGCCACCATGATAAGATAGATAAATATCACTGCAAGCACAAGCATAAGTCCAAGCTGACTCATTGACTCATTTATTGTCTCATCCTCGCCCTCCATGTCTATTGAATAGCCATCAGGAATGCTAAGTTTATCAATTTTTGATTTAATTTTATTGCTTAGTAATGTTACATTATGGTTTTCATCAACCGCACCTGATACTGTAATATATCTTGTCTGAGCATCTCGATGAATGGTACTTAATGTCTGTTCCTGCGAAATAGTGCAGATATCACTGAGCGGAATCTCCTTTTCACTGCCATCATTATCCTTATAGGTAAATGTAAGGTTTTTGATATCATCCACAGTCACATCAGACTGCTCTGCGGATTGTAAGTATACCTCATAGTCCTTTATGTCGGTCGTAATGGTTGTTGCGCTCTTTTGAGATGATATCTCACCGGATACGAGCTGGTATACCTGAGCCACCGTATAGCCATACTTTGCTGCTTTTTCCTTATCCACAGTTATCTTAAGCTCATTGATTGTATCTCCAAGACCGTCATCTATATCTGTCACTCCATTTGTGTCCTTAAGGATATCTGCCACATCACCTGCAAGCTTCTGCAGCTTGTCTATATCATTACCCTTAATCCTGACAGAGAGACCACTTCCGAAAAACTCTGATGAGTCCATAGCCTGCGAAGATGCTGTTACCTTGCAGTCCAGATTCTTTGTGCGTTTTTCAATTTCATCTATTACCTTATCCGATGAAAAATCCGACTTCTCATCAAGCAATATATACATGCTCACGCTGTCGCTTCCTGAGCTCATCAGGTTCATGGTCGAGCTGCCGCCTGCTGTAGCTCCTATTGTGTCTATGCCCTTTATATCAGATATTTTGTCCATGACCTTATCAGACAGCTCTGTAAGCTGCTTGAAGTCAAGCTTTTCGTCATCCTTTGCCTCTATGGTAAGTGAAATCTGATTTGACTCCATGTCCATATCCATAAATGTCATTCCCCTTGACATGCAAAGTGCGCCACTGCCGACTAAAAGCACTACTGCCGCAATAAATACCACCGGCTTAAATCTAAGACATATGCCGAGCACATTTCCATACCAGTCCTTAAAACGGTCAAACCATGGATGCTTTATATCCTTCGTCTTTTTTAGCATGCCTGAAGCAATTGCCGGTACAAATGTGAGTGCCACTACAAGAGATGCCATAAGAGTAAACGCTACCGTAAGTGCCAGGTCTACAAAGAGCTGTCTCGTGATTCCATCAGTAAAAATAATCGGCGCGTACACACTTACCGTGGTAAGTGTAGAGGCAAAAATGGCTCCTGCCACCTGATTTGCACCCTCAACAGCTGCCTTCTTTACCGAATATCCCTCTCCCCTTAATCTGTAGATATTCTCGATTACTACAATTGAATTATCCACCAGCATTCCTATTCCAAGCACAAGTCCCGACATTGAAATGATATTTAAGGTGATATCCGTAAAATACATAAGCACCACTGCCACAATAACCGATAGCGGTATAGATGCTGCGATAACAAGTGTTGGCTTTATATCCTTTAAGAACAAAAGCAATACGAAAATGGCAAGTATTGCTCCCACTATCATATTCTGCATCACACTTTTTACAACCATGTCGATGTATACGCCCTGGTTCATAAGCACTGTGGTGTGTAATCCGTCATTTTCCTTTTCCAGCGAATCAAGCTTGTCCAAAAGACGGTCTGTGACGTCTCCTGTAGAGTAGCCGGTCTGCTTCTCCATGGAGAGCATTATTCCGGGATTACCGTTGACTATCGCATATGTCTCATCCGAGTTGTCAGTCATCTCAACATCTGCCACATCACCGACATGAATAGGAGCTATTCCATCAAGCTTCATATCCATAAGCACTAGATTTGTTAAATCATCAATTGATTTTATCTCATCTCCCACCTGTACTATGTACTGCGTGCCATTTGAATCATTTACATAGCCTGCAGGCATATCAAAATTCTGTGCGACGAGCAGCTGCGAGAGTGAGTCAATTGTTAAAACTGCATTTAAGTTTGACTTGTCAAGTGCATCATCCTTACTCTTTTCCAGTTCCTTCTTTGAGCTGTCAAGAGATGCCGCTGCTGTTGCAAGCTGTGCCGACTGCTGTCCTATGCTTATAGAGCTGATGGCTGCCTGACTGTTTAGATTATCATAGGCATCTAAAAGTGCTGTCTCTCCTTGTGCTATCTGGTCAAGCCCGCTTTGGCACTGCTCTATACCTGTATTCACCTGAATGAGAGTCTGTGCTATCGCTGACGCTGCCGCAGGCAGATCATCTGCTGTGTTTACCTTGATTCCAAGCGCCGAGAGACCTGAAAACTGTGTTGCAATCTGCTTATTAACCTGCTCAAGCTGCGCTTTGAGTGCTGTGCCCGCTTCACCCGGTGCATTTGCGCCCTCTTTGAGTGACGGAATTGTCTTTGTATATGTATCACTATTCATGAAGTCTGAAAGAGCTGACTGAATTGTTTCAAGCTGGCTCTTCTGCTCATTTAAGCTTGCAAGAGTACTCTCTAGCTGAGTCTTCTGCTCTGCAAGCTTTGCCTTTTGCTCCTTTAGCGTATCCACTCCCGCGCTCATCTGATCCGATGCAGATGTGATTGCGTTTTGTCCGCTCTCTATCTTTGCGCTTGCATCATCCATCTGACTTTTTGCATCGTCAAATTTCTTTGAAACGGCATTATTTATTTTCTCATTGAGCGCATCTATCTTGGCCTGATTCATCGTGACCTGTATCTGCTCGGTGAGCTCACCTGTCGCAGTCACTGATGCGACTCCCTCTGTACTCTCAATTGCAGGCTTAAGTGTGTTTTCCACAAAGTCTGTGATTTCCGACTTGCTTTTCCCATCCATATCCACAGCAGTCATCATGATTGGAAGCATGTCCGGATTTATCTTCATAATGGTCGGAGTACCCACTCCATCCTTCCAGCCAGCCTTGACCTGATCTATTTTCTGCTGCATCTCTATCACTACAGAATCCATGTTGGCATTCTGCTCATACTCGCATGTCACCAGCGAATAGCTGTTATATGACATTGAGCTTACGTTTTTGATATTTGACGTAGTTGCCATAGCTGCTTCAAGCGGCGCGGTGACATCGCTCTCCACCTCCTGTGGACTTGCTCCCATATCTGTTGTCACGATAAGTGCATACTGAAAGCTCATATCCGGCAGCAGATCTGTCGTCATCCTGCCAAGCGATACAACACCAAGTACTATTACCAGCAATACTCCTACAAGTACAGTAAAAGGCTTTTTTACACTATATCTGGATATCATCTAACCCCTCCTTTTTCTTTTCTTGATAATGTCCTGCATTAGTTTAATAGACAATGATTACTGCGATTTTCACAATATATTTAATTCGCTGTTATACTTTTATTATACAATGTGGCGGATTACAACTCAATTGGTTTATACTTTTTTAAGAGTTTTTAACAATAAAAAAGACACCCAATTATACGATCAATATAATTCGATGTCTTTAAATATCTTTTAATATCTTTTATTGATTTTAGCTTCAGATGCCCTCTTCCTCTGTCTCATCCTCATCATCATTGATACCTGCAACAGCACTTGTAACGGCTCCGATTACAGCGACAAGCGCAAAGATGATAACTAAAAAAATAACTATAAAGAATGCTACTAAAAAACCTGTATCTGTCATATAATTTACCCCCATAGCTGTCTCACAGCTTCTTTAAAATATAGTTTTAGTTTAACACACTTGTCTGTAAATAACAATATCGTAAGGGGCTAAAATATTGACTAAAATATTGATTTATGAAATTGCTCAGTCCTTGATCTGCATACCGTTTGCATCCATATGATAGCCTTCTGTCATGATAAGCTTTGATACCGGAACTATCTCATAGCCCATGTCCTGCAGCTTCGTGAGCATCTCATCGAGTGCCTGCGATGTGTATTTGGCGCCTAGATGGCAGAGTATTATCGAGCCACAATCCAGGCTTTTGTGATTGCACACTGTATCTATAATGTTTTGCACACCATAGTTTTTCCAGTCGAGCGAATCCACATCCCACTGAATTGGATAATAGTCACAGCCATACACTGTATCAATCAGTTCATTGTTGTACGAGCCGTATGGCGGTCTGAATACCTTCATATCCTTTCCGGTCAGCTCCTTGACCTTTTTGTGCACATCCATTATCTCTGTCTTCATCTCGCCTGCCGTGATTGTTGCCATATCATAGTGGTGCTCACTGTGATTTCCGGGCTCATGCCCTTTTTCAACCAGCGTCTTTACACATTCAGGATTATCACTCACAAACCCTCCTGTCATAAAAAATGTAGCCTTTACGTTGTGCTTGTCAAGTGTCTCCATCATACTGTCAAAATCCTCTGCTCCCCAGGCACAGTCAAATGAAAGGGCTATCTTTTTTTCTGTTGTCTGAACCGAATATACAGGCAGCTTTCTGTCCCCGAACTGACTCACAGCACTGCTAAGTGTCTCCATCACCTCTATATTTTTCAGCTGCGATATGTCATACTCTCTGCCATATAAAGCGCCTGTAATAAGAAGCGCCGACAGCAGCACTCCAAAAAGGAATCTGTGTCGGCGTTTCTTTCGTTTTGTCCCATTATGTAGTTTTGTATTTTGCATGTATGCTCTGTATTCACTCATGCTATATACTATTCTTTATTATCACAAATTATGAATAATGAAATAACTCTATTTCAGTTCTTCTGCCCTTCCGATAAACTCAAGCACTACCTCAATCGACTGATGCGCAGCCTTCTCCGCAAAGGTCTGGTAGTCTGTCTCGCCGCCATCGCCGTCTGATATTGAGCGAAGAATGGCAAATGGCACCTTGTTCACATAGCACACATGACCGATGCTGCCTCCCTCCATCTCTGCAGCGATTGCATCAAAGGTATTCGAAATATAATCCTTCTGCTCCTTTGTGGCAATAAACTGATCTCCTGTTGCGATATTGCCCTTTTTGTAGTGGATATTCCTGTCAGCTAAGCATGAGCACATGAGCTCCACCATTTTTGTATCTGCCGGAAGCAGAATCATGTTTATGCCTGAGAGAAGTCCCTTCGGATCTCCGATTGGCGATGTATCCATATCGTGCTGCAGCACGTTTGTGGCTACTGCCACGTCAAGCACATTTAAGTCCTTTGTCAAAGTTCCTGCCACTCCAATATTGACAATCATATCTACATCATATTTCAAAATCATGGCCTCTGCACATATTGCCGCAAACACTTTTCCTATTCCGCATTTTGCCGCAACAACATACTGATCACCGATTTTACCCTCAACAAACTCCACTCCGCTGTAAACCTCTGTCTGTGTGTCTGTCATCTGAGCCTTTAAGTCATCGACCTCCATCTGCATTGCACCAATTACACCTATTGTCATTTTATTTCTCCATTCCTGCTATCTTGCTATTATATTTTTAGTCCTCGTTTACTGTGGATAAGTAAACTCCATATTTGTCTGGCTCTCAAGCACCTTAAGATATGCACGGCACTCCTTCTTTGCCTCGTCAAGTGACAGATTCTCGTAATGTCCGCACTCTATGGCTGATGCACCAAATACCGGTCCATCATACTCCAGTATCTGTTTTAAGACCTCTTTTGTGATTTCAAAAACCTTTCCCGGCTCAACATCCCTCACTACGAGGTAGAAGCCTGTCTGACAGCCCATCGGTCCAAAATATACCACATCATCTGCAATCTCAGAGTTTCTCACACATGTTGCAAACATATGCTCCACTGAGTGCATAGCTGAATTGGACATATAATCGCCTGCATTAGGTTTTCTTGTACGAAGGTCGTATGTAACGATTTCTCCGTCTTTTCTTGAAATATAAAATCCAGGTTTAAGAATATTATGATTAATTGTAAAGCTTTTAATTCTTTCCATAAAATTGTTTCTCCTTACTTAGTTGCTGCCTCAAACTGCTTCAGATAATCCTCAAATACATTGAGTGCATCATCCACAGGCTTTGGTGTGCTCATATCGACACCGGCACTCTTTAGCAGCTCGATTGGATTCTTCGAGCATCCACCGCACAGGAAATTTCCTATATACTTATCCACAGCAGGCTTTCCCTCCTCAAGTATCTTTTTTGAAAAAGCAACTGCTGCCGAATAGCCTGTCGAGTACTGATATACATAGTACGGTGTGTAAAAATGCGGTATGCGCATCCACTCATATGATATCTCATCATCCACGCGCATATCCGGTCCGTAGTACTGCACATTCAGCTCATGCCATAGCTCATTTAGCACATCCTTGGTAACCGGCTCGCCCTTTTGCATTTTCCGGTGAGCTATATGCTCAAACTCTGCAAACTGCGCCTGCCTGAAAAGTGTCGTCCTGAAGCCGTCCAGAAAATGTGTCATGAGATATTTTCTCTCATTCTCATCCTCACAATGCTCAAGCATATAGTGCATTAAAAGTGACTCATTGCAGGTGGATGCAACCTCTGCAACAAAAATCAGGTATCCTGCGTAGGTGATGCTCTGATGCTCATTTGAATAGTATGTATGCATCGCATGTCCCATCTCATGAGCCAGCGTAAACACACTGTCCAGATTGTCGGCATAGTTCAAAAGCACATACGGATGAGTGCCGTAAGCGCCCCATGAATACGCACCGCTTCTCTTGTTCTCATTCTCATATACATCTATCCAGCCACTCTCCATGCCAGCCTTAAGTGTGCTGACATACTCATCACCCATAGGCTCAAGCGCCTTTGCCACAAGCTTTTTCGCCTCATCATAGGTGTAGGTGGTCTGTACATTGTCCACAATCGGTGCAAACAAATCATACATATGCAGATGCTCCACACCTAAAAGCTTCTTCCTAAGCGCCATGTACCTGTGCAGAGCCGGCAGATGTGCATGAACCGTCTCGATCAGATTGTCATATACGCTCTCAGGAATATCGCCATCGGATAAATACATGGCCCTTGCGCTGTCATATTTTCTTACCCTTGCATAAAAAGTGTCATTTTTCAGCTTGCTGATGTACATCATGGAAACAGTATTGCTCCACTTCTTGTACGAATCATAGACTCCACGGAACACCTGCTTGCGCAGGCTTCTGTCCTTGCTGCTTAAAAAATCTATGAAATTGCCATGCGTGATACGGATTTTATTTCCCTCGACATCAGTGATATACGGGAATTTGATATCCGCGTTGTTGAACATGCTGAATATATTCTCCGGTGCTGCAGCCATCTCACCGCACTGCGCCAGGATATTCTCCTCTGCAGCCGATAAAGTATGCGCTTTCTGACGCATTATCTCATCAATCGCACGCTTATAGTGCATAAGCTCATTGCTCTCACTGTAAAAGCTCTCAAGCCTTTTATCATCTATCTGCAAAATCTCCGGACTCGCAAATGCCAGCGCACCTGATGCCTGAACAGTCAGTGTCTCTGCCTTTGACACATATGCCTGATATTTCGACACAGCAGTGTCCTGATGCGAGCGCTCATTCGCATAAACCACTATACGCTCCAAATAATAAGACAACTCATCCTGCTTCTTAAAAAAATCAAGCAGCGTTGCTGCACTGTCTGCCAGATGTCCCTTAAAGCCCGAAAGTTTTTCTGCAAGCTGTGACGCTTTTTCACACTCAGCCTCCCACAGCTCATCTGTCTCATACATATCCTCAAGCTTCCATTTGTACTCGTCTGAGATTTCATCTCTCTTTTGAAGCCTTTTCTCACTCATTTTGTGTTACCTTCTATCTTACTTTTCTTGTTCTCGGGGGTTTTTGAATAGTTACCTTGTTTTCAACTCTTCAGAACCCCCACGCACATTCGCAAAACCGCACGATGTTTTTTATAAAACTACCCACACATCTGCTCTGCAAAATGCATATAGACGTGTGGGATATATGTGAATTATAACAATTAAGCTCTACTTTGTAATTAAAGTGCCCATACCACCTGAAACTGTCTTGCCCTCTTTGTTGAGCTTTGTGATAAGCACTGAACGGATGGCAGAGTCACCGATAAAGTCGATAGCCGCCTCAATCTTTGGAGCCATGGTACCCTCATCAAACTCGCCTGCTGCAAGGTACTTCTTTGCCTCATCGACAGTCATGGTATCAAGTGGCTTCTCATCCTCCTTGCCATAGTTCAGGCAGACCTTGTCAACGCTTGTAAGTATAACAAGTCTGTCTGCATCAAGAGTATCTGCAAGCTTTCCTGCTGCAAGATCCTTCTCGATAACAGCACTTGCGCCCTGAAGCTTATTATCCTGTGCTAAAACAGGGATTCCGCCGCCACCACATGCGATAACAACCTGATCCGCATCAACAAGAGCCTTAATAGCATCCTTTTCCACTATATCAACAGGCTTTGGAGCTGCCACAACTCTTCTGTAGCCTCCCTCAACCTGTGTCACATGGTTGCCCTTCTTCTCTTCTTCCTCAGCCTCAGCCTCTGTCATAACACGGCCAATGATCTTTGTCGGATGATAAAAAGCCTCATCATATGGGTCAACAACCACCTGTGTAAGTATTGTAGAAACGGTCTTGTAAATTCCTCTGCCAAGAAGCTCTGTACGGATAGCATTCTGTAAATCATATCCTATATATCCCTGGCTCATTGCAGAGCAGACAGCTGTAGGTGTAGCTGTATACTCAGGATAAATCCTGCAAAACTCAGACATAGCGGTGTGAATCATGCCCACCTGCGGTCCGTTGCTGTGTGTGATAACAACCTCATAATCGTCCCTGATAAAATCTGCAACTGCCTTTGCTGTATGCTTTGTAGCCTCGTGCTGCTCCGGAAGAGTTGTTCCAAGAGCATCATGTCCGAGTGCAATAACTATTTTTTTCTTCTTCATGCCGACCTCCTATGCTGCATCCGCTCAATGTGTATTATATCTCATAATCATAAACCGATGTGTATACTATGATAAATCTACATATAAACCATCAATTTTGAAGAATTCCTATGCGGTGCAAATGTAAAATTATTTATATACATTATCTAATATTTTAGGGAATTTGTCTAGTACTTTGAACTGATTTGAACAACATTTCCGCCACAGCGTAAGGGACGTAAGCCCATAGCACCGGTGGCGCACACGTACTCTTGCAGGAGCGAATAGCGAAGTGGCTTAGATACTGTAGAAATTATGCCCATGAGACGCAGAAACACCCCTGCATGGACGCAGGGGTGAGGAGAAAACGCGCTGGAATTACTGCTGGATATCCTTTGCAGAGCTTAAGGTTACTTCAACCTTGTTCTCTTCGTACTGTCTGCCACTCTGACGGGCAACAGTAAGAGTAACCTTATCTCCGGCCTTGTAGCTCTTTAACGCTGACTGCAGCTCTGTCATAGAAGAAATCTTTGTGCTGTCAACAGCAGTGATGATATCTCCCTCCTGTAAGCCGGCATTTGCGGCACCTGAACCAGCTGAAACAGATGAAACATACACACCCTGTGGGAAGCCATAGGCTACCATCTCAGATGAAACATCGCCACCCTTGATACCAAGGTATGCCTGATTCTCATTAGTATACTTTCCATCCTGGATAAGGCTCTCAATAATAGGCTTTGCAACCGACATAGGAATTGCATAACCGATACCCTCAACCTCAGTTGAAGAATATTTTACAGAGTTTATACCGATAACCTCGCCATTTTCATTTAAGAGTGCTCCACCACTGTTTCCTGGGTTTATTGCTGCATCTGTCTGGATAAGCTTGTTGTTGGTAACAGTCTCACCTGTCTGCGAATCCTGTGTAGTAACAGTTCTGTTAAGCGCACTTACTATACCTGTTGTGACAGACTGTCCGTATCCAAGTGCATTACCGATAGCAATTGCAGGACTTCCAACAGCTACACTTTCAGAATCTCCGATTGTAGCAATCTTGATATTTGAGTAAGTATCTTTTCCAAGGTCTGCTTTCTTTACACGTACAACTGCAAGATCGTCATCCGGATCTGTTCCTCTGATTTCTGCCTTTACCACAGAATCATCATCAAACTGTACTGTGAGCTCCTCTGAATCTGCCACAACATGGTTGTTTGTAGCAATGTAGAGATAATCATCATCCTCACTCACAATGATACCTGAGCCGCAGCTCTGAGACTGCTGTGACTGCTTTCCGAAAAAGCTGTTGTAGGTGACTGTTCCTGTATTTGTGATAGCAACGATGCTAGGCATAACCTCATCGACAACAGATGATACATCTGTCAGATCCTTTGCATCCCCTGAGGATGTCTGCTTAGTCCCACCGGATGTTGTAGTGGTAAGCTTTGCACTTGCAGTAGAAGAATTTGAAATAGCTCTCGTGCCAATATAGCTTACTCCTGTGAAAACGCCGCCTCCGACGAGCCCGAAGATAAGAGCTGCCGCTACTGTCTTTGCTGCAAATGGTCCAAACGCACCAGGTTTTCTAGGTGCTCTCTGCTTCTTAGGCTTTGCAGCCTGCTGGTATGCCTGACCATTCATATTCATCCGGCTATATGAGTTGTCTGTCGAACCGGCTGATGCGCCGCCATATGCATTATTATTTGTGCCTGAATTATACGACTGATTAGAATAAGGCTGGTTTGCATATGACTGATTTGCATTTGGCTGTCCTGCTGCAGAAGCCTGCGAATATGGATTGTAGCTCTGTGAATAGCTTTCAGCTGATGTATTATTAGTCTGTGCAGCCTTCTGTGACTCGTCCGGATTGTAAGGATTACCCGACATTGTGAAATTTACATTGTTTGTATTGTTATTTGTACTGTTAGTATTATTTGTATCATTCATATTTCCATAATTGTTATCCATAATAATTTCTCCTTTCGTTTACAATTAGAAGTATACTGTCAATCTGTGTTTAATTTGTGACGGGATTATTTATTTTTTCATAAATCGTAACTATTCTCAAGGTGGCTCTAATAGAGCCTCCCCCCACACACCGTGCTATCCTACAAATAAAAATAACTGCTCATCGGCAGATACATCTCTAAGTCTGCGATAAATAGAAATTGCAGAATATCAATACATCCCTGCCAATGAACAGTTACCATAAATCATATATTAAATTTCAATTCCGTTCTTCTCAAGAAGAGCTCTCGCTGTTTCAACCGAATCTGTACCTGTCGCATTCTTTACAGGTGCAAACTCCTTCTCTCTGTCTACCTCAAATGGCAGGCTATTGTCCATCATGTATACCATATCGAGGATGAGTGTCTCGAACTTGTATGCATTCGGAGTCTCAGGCTTGTGCTCTGTACCATTCTCATCAATGTAAGGTACCTTCTTCTCTACCACATGAAGCGGAAGGCTCTTTTCTGCGATAGCCATGAGCTTGTCCACTCGGAATAAATAGTTTAAGATAACACCAAAACCATACTGCAATGAACCATTCTCGTTCTTTGCCTCTGCCATCTCAGGAGTGAGCTCGTAATACTCAACAATCGAAGGCTTGCCATTCTCAAGACACATAGCACCAACTCTCTCATATGGATCACATTTTCTGACCACCTTAGAGCCGCTGACACAGCCGGACTCGATTGTAGCACCTACAAATACAGGATCTGCAATCTGCTGAAGCACATTGTCCACAGCAAATACATTGAGCCACTCAACACCCTTGTCCTTCAAATCCTTGTCAAGACCGGCATTGATGAGTGACTTGAACCATCCACCGTTTCCGTTTGGTGACATGGCAAGTGAATCCTCAGATTTCATGAGCAGATTTCCATCAAAATCAACTGCCGGAACCATCTCCTGCACGAAAAACTTCACATAATCCTTGTTGTATCCAAAATAGTCGTGCTCTTCAAAGAACTCTCTTGTCATGCCATCATTTATCTCGCTTGTCATAACATACAGAGGCACCCATGTACCGGTCTGATTTGTAACCTTCATGAGGTTTGCGACAAGCTGCTCAAAGATGTAGAGTTCCTTTGTCTTTCCGATATTGAACATTCCCTTAGCCTTGTCAAAGCCAAGACGTGTACCCTGTCCACCGGCAAGAAGAATTGCACCGACCTTGCCATTCTTTACAGCATCAAGACCTGTTGCAAGGTATTTGTCCTTATTTGCCTCTATCTCTGAAAGCTCCATAGCAGCAAGCGGTGAAAATGTACCTCTCTGCTGCTCCTTGTTGTGAATCATATCAAGGTATGACCAGTCCATGTGCTCAAGCTGGCTCTCAAGCTTAGCCGGAGCTTCCTCTGTTAAGAATTTCTTTAAGTATTTCTGGTTTGTTGCCGTGATTTTTTCTTTGATTTCCGGTTTCATAATAAATAATCTCCCAATAGCTAACTTTAATTATTTAATCATCCGAACCATCTGATGATGATTTTTCTTCTGAACCGTTTTCAGATTCTGACTGGCTCTTTTTCAGGGCATCCTGCTTGTCCTTATTTTTTTTCTTTGCCCCTTCTGTTCCATCAGAGCCAACAGTATCATTGTACTGCGTGAGATCAAATGCTGAAGTCTTAGATGTAACACCTGTCTTTTTAGCAATCTTATCACTTACTGTCTGAACTGTCTCTGTTGGCTGGTAATCAGTCTCATTAAACAGGAACTGATGAAGCTTAGAAACATTCTGTGCCAGGTCTATAGGAATTACGGTATCGCCAGTAGTTGACAGATTCATTGTAGTCAGCTCAAATGGGAAGCCTGTTGTCTCCTTCATCTGATATTTTGTAACAGCTGTTGCATACTGGATAATCTCTTTAGCTGTAAAATTAGTAGTTATCTGACTCATAATATCCTTACACATCTCTGTTAGAGAGCCTAAATCTGACTGTTTAGCCTTGTCAAGCATAGCCTGAAGCACAATTCTCTGACGGGATGCCCTTAAGAAATCATCACCTGAGGTGCTTCTGATACGTGCATAGCATGTAGCCTGAGTTCCATCAAGATGCTGCATACCATCCCCCTCAAGATAAGGAGTATTATATCCTGTAGTATAATCAACCTCAGGAATCAGATAATTGATTTCCTTCATCTCCGCATTAGTAATCTCAAGATCAAGGCCACCGATATCATCTATAGCATCTACAAGAGCCTTCCAGTCAACACAGACATACTTGGTTATATTCAAATCCAAATTTGAATTAAGCATAGCTACTGCTCTCTTTGCCCCACCATTTGCATAAGCGGCATTTGCCTTTGCAAACTTTCCATTGCCTATAGGCAGATACGTATCTCTGTAGACAGAAACAAGCTGAACCTCCTTAGTATCATAATTCAGACTAGCAATCATGATACAATCGGAATGCCCCTCATCGTATGAACCATTACTTCTGTTGTCCAGACCAAACAACGCTACATTGAGATATCCATGCATATTGGCAAGAACATCCTCATCAATCTCCTCATTGATTCCGGCCTCACTATTTGTCAGCGCATCCTCATATTTAACCTGTCCGAGTGTCTTATTATAAGCCCAAACCACTAACAGAACAATTAACAGCAGCAGGATTTCAAATACAAAGAGTATAATCTTCTTACGTCCACTTCTTCTCTTTTTTCTTCTTCTCTTCTTTGCCATGTTATTTTTCCTTTTTCCTATGAATGTAAAGCCACGCGTCTGCGTAGTCCTGACGTTCCTTCTCTGACATATTGGTATACTTTCCAAACTCCAGATTCGTCAGACGCATCTGCGGCCTGCCACACTTGAAGCATTCAACCTCTTTCCTTCTTGAAACCATCCGTATCCAGCCACAATCCGGGCAAATGTATATTTTCATCATAGTCTTTATTCAAACTGTCCGAGAACCTCAGCTGACAAAGCATCAAGCTTAGCCTGTGAATCTTCAAGAGACACTCCTTTAACTCCGAAATAGAATTTAATCTTAGGCTCTGTACCAGAAGGGCGTACACAGCACCAAGCGTTATCGTTAAGTTCGTAGTAAAGTACATTGGAAGAAGGAAGACCTGTCGGCTCGACCTTTCCTGTTGTCATATCTTTTCTTGTGTCATTCTTGTAATCACGGATAGCAAGCACCTGATAATCGCCAAACTTCTTTGGCTCAGCGGCACGTGCCTTTGTCATAATCTCATTTATCTGTGCGGCACCATCAATACCCTTTAAGGTCAGTGTAGATATGCCCTCTCTGTAGTAACCATACTTCTCGTACATGTCAATCATGCCATCCCAGAGTGTCTTGCCCTGTGACTTGTAGAAGGCAGCCACCTCACACAGCATGCAAACTGCTGCAGGAGCATCCTTGTCCCTTGCATATGTGCCAGGTAAGCATCCGTAGCTCTCCTCCATACCGAATACATAGTTGTTGCAGCCGGTCTTTTCGAATTTGAGCATCTGCTCACCGATATACTTAAAGCCTGTGAGCACCTCGATATGCTTTACACCATATGCTGCCGCAATTGCCTTACCCATATCTGTTGAAACAATTGACTCAACAAATGCAGGCTTCTCAGGCAAAGTACCATTGGCACTCTTCTGGCTTAAAATGTACTCACCGATAAGCATAGCTGACATATTTCCTGTAAATGTCACATACTCTCCTGTCTTTGTATCCTTGCAATATACACCGAGTCTGTCGGCATCAGGATCAGTTGCTAAAACGATATCAGCATCCTTTTCCTTTGCCAGCTCAAGCGCGAGCTTCCATGCATCAGGATTCTCAGGATTTGGATAAGGACATGTAGGGAAATT
>ERZ780075.182-NODE-182-length-31863-cov-7.043480_pt1 | contig 31863 bp, 19 predicted proteins | sample MGYA00511839_ERZ780075 | MGnify/ENA primary metagenome ERZ780075 (study PRJEB29588, sample SAMEA2155953) | human gut metagenome | biome: human gut; feature: human-associated habitat; material: faeces | place: Denmark | collected 2008/2010 ...
ACTTAAATATAAGCTGAGCAATACTCTGAAGAAGATAGCTGACGCCGATAGCCGTGATAAGAACAGCAAGAGGTGAAGCACCTCTCAAGGGCTTGTAAGCAACCTTTTCAATAACAATACCCACAACAGTACAGACAACAACCGCGGCAACAACGCCGAGAAGAGGATGTCCGTTTGCATTGATGGTTACGAGGATAGCATAAGCGCCGACCATGATGATATCGCCGTGGGCAAAGTTCAGCATCTTAGCGATACCGTAAACCATTGTGTAGCCCAAAGCAATAAGAGCATAGATAGCTCCTAAGCTGAGTCCGTCCAATATAGTAGCCAACATTTGATCTACTCCTTTTCGTTAGTATTCTTATAAATTAAACCGCTGATTAACAGATACCTGCAAACCGTATTAAATTGGTTTTCAGATACAGATTAATCGGCGGTTTAAAAATACACCTTTACGGGTGCCGAATGACACCCGTAAAGATTGAGTTATAAAATTCCGTATCTTGGATTAAAGAACATCCTTGAACTGAAGTTCCTTCTTGCAAGCGCCGGAAGCGTCCCAGGACATTGTGCCTGTTGCACCTGTGAGTGAGAAATCAGGAGCTGTGATAGCAGCCTTAACCTTCTCGCAAAGGTCGCTCGGGCTGATTGTTACATCGTTAACGCCTGCCGCCTTCATTGCATTGTAGATGGCGTAAACTGCATCGTAAGCGTCTGCTGCGAACTGGTCGGGAGTCTCGTTGTACTTTGCCTTGTAGGCTGTAACAAACTTGCTTACCGTTGCGTCCTTGCTGTCTGCATCAAACGGAGTGATGTACATAACCTTATTTGTAACAGTCTTTGAATCAATGAGGTCTGCAATACCGTCAAATCCGTCTGTACCGACAAGGTCGGCTTTGCAGCCCTTAGCTGTTGCAGCCTTACAGATGAGCGAGCCTTCCTGATAATACATCGGGAGGAAAATAACATCACAATCCTTGAGCTGCTCAATCTGAGTTGAGAAATCCTTGTTGTTCTCAGCGTCGAATGTAGCTGCCTTGAATGTTACGCCCTTAGCGTCCATCTCTGCCTTGAAAGCATCGAAGACACCTGTTGAATATGTGTCGCTGGTGTTGTAGATAACACCGATATTCTTGTAGCTCTTTGCAAGATAATCGGCACCGAGAGTACCCTGATCCGGGTCGCCGAAGCAAACACGGAAGCCGTTATCTCTGCCATCAATAACCTTAGCTGCGGAAGCTGACGGAGTCATGAAGAAGAGGTTGTCCTCAACTGCACTTGCACCGAAAGCATCGCAAGAATCAGTCGTAACGGAACCGAGTGAGATCTGCATACCTGCTTCAAGAAGTGAATTGTAACCCGTTGTTGCATCCTGAGCAGTTGCCTTGTCGTCCTTCATGTCGAACTTGAACTTAACGCCGTTAAGTCCGCCTGCCGCATTGATCTCTTCAATAGCGATCGTTGCACCGTTCTTTACAGAGTTACCGTAGGAAGCAGCATCACCTGTAAGAGGGCCTGTTGTACCAATGAAATACTCTGTGTTGTTTGCTGCGTAGTTATCGCCTGATGTCTTATTGCCTTCTTTGCCACCGCAAGCGGAGAAGCTGAGAGCAATCAAGGCAAGAGCAAGCACTGCCGCAAGAACCTTTTTTACTGACTTTTTCATAAAATGACCTCCTTTTAATTTCCGAGCTGCTTTTTGTAACTCGGTAAACATCATCTATGATGTGAATAATGATACACTCTTAATATTGATATGTCAACAGGTAATTCTAAAAAAGCCGTTAGTTTTTTAATGAAATTAGCTAAAACGTACGCTTCATTTTTGTGCATTTTTGCCATTACAAAACGTAATGTCATTTTTTACAACATGTATTTATTCAAATATGGGTATAAATATACAAATTGACTAATAAATGTCATGATTTTGACGGTTTAAATCGTTGATTCTTATTTACTCAGAACTGAGCCTTAAGAGCCTCAACCTTATCTGTATGCTCCCACGGAAGGTCAACATCGGTTCTGCCCATGTGACCGTAAGCCGATGTTGCGGTATAAATCGGTCTGCGAAGGTCAAGCTCGTCGATGATTGCCGCCGGGCGAAGATCAAATACATTCTGAACAGCCTTTGCAAGCTCCTCGTCGGAATGTACGCCCGTGCCGAAGGTGTCAACCATTACCGAAACAGGCTTTGCAACGCCGATTGCATAAGCAAGCTGAAGCTCGCACTTCTTGGCAAGGCCTGCCGCAACAATGTTTTTCGCAATGTAGCGACACATATAAGCTGCCGAGCGGTCAACCTTTGTCGGGTCCTTACCGCTGAAAGCTCCGCCGCCGTGGCGTGAATATCCGCCGTAGGTGTCAACGATAATCTTACGTCCGGTAAGACCCGAATCGCCCTGCGGTCCGCCTGTTACGAAGCGGCCTGTCGGGTTAACATAAATCTTTGTGTTTTCGTCAATGAGTGACGGGTCGATCGTAGGCTTAATTACCTTTTCAATAATATCCTTGCGAATCTGCTCAAGCTCCACGTCTGCACTGTGCTGAGAGGAAACAACAATCGTATCGATTCTGACAACCCTGTCGTCATCGTACTCAACAGTAACCTGAGTTTTTCCGTCGGCTCTGAGATAGCCGAGATCTCCGTTTTCTCTCTCCTCTGTCAGCTTAAGAGCAAGCTTGTGAGCAAGTGAAATCGGCATCGGCATAAGCTCGGGAGTCTCGTCACACGCATAGCCGAACATCATGCCCTGATCGCCTGCACCGTTGAGGTTGTATTTATCCTCCTCGCCGCCCTTAAGTTCGAACGAAGCGTCAACGCCCATTGCAATATCGGGCGACTGCTTGTCGAGCGAAGTGATGATTGCACATGTGTTGCCGTCAAAGCCCTTGTCTGCGCTGTCGTAGCCGATATCGCAGATAGCCTTTCTCGCGATTGACGAAATGTCAATGTTGGCCGTTGTTGAAATCTCGCCCATGATGAGAACCATGCCGGTCGTGCAGCAGGTCTCGCAGGCGACACGTCCGTTCGGGTCCTGAGCCATGATAGCGTCAAGGATTGAATCCGAAATTCTGTCGCAAATTTTATCGGGATGTCCCTTTGTTACCGATTCTGATGAAAAAAGATGCTTTGCCATTTTAAATACCTCCGTTTTCCAAGCTGCCGATTAAGCAAAATAAGGTGTCAGCCGCTCCGTTCGTAAAAAAACGCCCCCGGCAAAAACCGAGAGCGTAAATAGCCTTATCTTTCGGTTACACCGCAGGATTTAGCACCTTGCCAATGGCAGGTTGCCGAGCTTCATAGGGCCTGTTCCCTCAGCTACTCTGAATAAGGGGTGTTTCGTTTCACGAAATCTATTAAATTGCATATGAGATTATATACTATATTACCGTAATAGTCAAGTGGTAAATTAAAGTTTTTAGAGGAACCGGGTTCTGATCGGTTAGCGAACAGCGGTTAAAGAAGGTCTGATAAAATTGTTTTCTTCTGACTAACTTAGAAATATGCAGTAACAAACAAGGGTGCTGCCCCGTGACAAATAAAGGTACTGCCCCGAACGAAAAAAGTGCCATTGGCGATTGATACATTTAAACGAGTTTGAAAGAAAATCGCTCACAGTGCTTTTTGCAATGAGCGGTGCTGTACAAAGGTACTGCCCCAAACGAAAATAGTGCCATTGGCGATTGATACCTTTAAACAAGTTTGAAAGAAAATCGCTCACAGTGCTTTTTGCAGTGAGCGGTGCTGTACAAAGGTACTGCCCCGAACGAAAAAAGTGCTGTGGGCGATTTTATTCAAACTATTAGATCCTTGTGTTTATCGAGGAACTGTATATCTACAACCGCCTTGACGTAAATTCCGTCCGCACGGTAGTCTTCCTTTATCAATATGCCCTCTTCACGGATGTAGTTGACAAGACCGCCCTCATTATACGGAATGAGAAGCTCCGCCTTTCTGCGTGTGAGAGGAAGCGAAAGCTGAATCTTGGCAAGGAGATTGCCGAGGCCCTCACCCGTCTTTGCCGAGATCATGACGAATTCGCCCTGCGCAGGCAGAACGAACGAGCCGCCGCAAAGGTCGCATTTGTTGAGCACGGATATAATCGGCTTGTCGGCACAACCGAGTGCCGCAAGCAGGTTCATTGTAACGTTCAGATGCTCGGTGCAGCATTCGTCGGAGGCATCACAGAGGTTGAGGATAACCGTTGCGTTCGCCGCCTCTTCAAGAGTTGAGCGGAAGGCATCAACAAGCTGATGAGGAAGCCGCCTGACAAGTCCGACGGTATCAATGAGCATGACTGTTCTGCCGTCGGGCAGGGTCAGTGCACGGGAGGTCGGGTCAAGCGTTGCAAAGAGCTTGTTTTCCGCAAGCACTCCAGCATTTGTCAGCGTGTTCATAAGGGTTGACTTGCCGGCGTTTGTGTAGCCGACGATAGCAACCGTTTCAACGCCGTCCTTTTCACGTCTGGCACGGAGATTCTCTCGCCTTTTGGCAATCTGAACAAGCTCCTCTTGCAGGCTTTGAATTCTTCGGTGAATATGCCGCCTGTCGCTTTCAAGCTTGCTTTCACCGGGTCCTCTTGTACCGATTCCGCCGCCAAGCCTTGACATTTCTGCACCCTTGCCGCCGAGTCGGGGCAGAGAATACTTAAGCTGAGCCAGTTCGACCTGAATTTTACCCTCGTTGCTCCTCGCCCTTGCGGCAAAGATATCAAGGATGAGCGTTGTTCGGTCGATTACCCTGATGTCAGTCTCGTCCTCAATGTTTCTCTGCTGCGACGGCGTAAGCTCGCCGTCAAAGATGAGCAGGTCAACATCGTTTGCTTCTGTAAATGCCTTTATTTCTTCAAGACGACCCGAGCCGACATAGGTTGCCGAATCGGGTTTGTCTCTTTTTTGAATTATTTTTGCCGCAACAACAGCTCCTGCCGTTCTTGCAAGCTCTTCAAGTTCGTCCATTGAAACCTGAGCGTTGTAAAGCCCCATGTCGATACCGACAAGAACGGCAACCTCAGGTTCCTGACTGTTCTCGTAAAATTCCATTTATCAATATCCTTCCGGATTATTCTTCTGCCATCTCCAAGAATCCTCGCACATCTTTTCAAGGCCTCTTTCGGCAACCCATCCAAGCTCTTTCTTAGCCTTTGTCGGGTCGGAATATACGGTTGCAAGGTCACCGGGACGACGTGGAACAATCTCATACTTAATCTCTTTTCCGCTCGCCTTTTCAAAAGCCTTTACAACGTCAAGAACGCTGTAGCCGACGCCCGTGCCGAGGTTATAGATGCAAACGCCCTTTGAAGAAGCAATCTTCTCAACTGCCTTGATGTGGCCGAGTGCAAGGTCAACAACGTGAATATAATCACGGACGCCCGTTCCGTCGGGAGTGTCATAATCATTGCCGAAAACGTTGAGATGATCAAGCTTGCCGACCGCAACCTGAGTGATATAAGGCATGAGGTTGTTCGGGATTCCGTTCGGGTTCTCACCGATACGTCCGCTCTCGTGTGCGCCGATAGGATTGAAGTAACGAAGAAGTGCAACGCTCCAGTCCTTATCGGAAGTATAAAGGTCCTGAAGAATAAGCTCGATCATGTATTTGGTTGTACCGTAGGGATTGGTCGTGCCGCCGATTTTCATTGTTTCATTAAGCGGCGACGGATTGTTCATTCCGTAAACGGTGGCCGATGAGCTGAAAACAATTCTCTTGCAGCCTGCGTCACGCATAGCTTCACAGAGCGTTACCGTTCCGCCGACGTTGTTTTCATAATACTCAAGCGGTTTTCTGACGCTTTCGCCGACAGCCTTGAGTCCTGCGAAGTGAATTACCGCGTCAATCTTGTTCTCGGCAAAAACCTTGTCAAGTCCCTCACGGTCTCTGATATCGCACTCGCAGAAGGTGAAATCCTTTCCTGTAAGCTCTTTAATTCTCTTGAGCACCTCGGGAGAGCTGTTATAGAAGTTATCAAGAATAACTACCTCATAGCCTGCGTTGAGCAATTCAACACATGTGTGAGAGCCGATATAACCCGCTCCGCCTGTTACCAAAATTTTCATAAGATCACCCTCATTGACAAAATTTATCATATACTGTAATATTATATATGGTTTCAATTCAAAATGCAATATTTTAAAGAGGTATTTATGAATAATTTATCAGATATAAGCGTAATTAAATCCGTATTGAGCCGTCACGGCTTCACTTTTTCCAAGGCACTCGGTCAGAACTTCATAATCAACCCCGGTGTTTGCCCGAGAATTGCCGAGGAGGGCGGAGCAAGAGAGGGTGTCGGTGTGCTCGAGGTCGGTGCAGGAATCGGCGTGCTGACCGCAGAGCTTGCAAAACGTGCAGAGAAGGTTGTCTGCGTTGAGCTTGACACAAGGCTTTTGCCTGTGCTCGACGAAACGCTCGGCGAATTCGACAACGTTAAAATAATCAACGGCGATATTCTCAAGGTTGACCTTCACAGAATTCTTGAAGAGGAATTCGGCAATATGCCGGTTGTTGTGTGTGCCAACCTGCCATATTATATTACATCACCCGTTATCATGCGCTTACTTGAAAGCAGACTGAAAATCGACTCTGTTACGGTAATGGTTCAGAAAGAAGCCGCCGTCAGACTTTGCGCCGATGTCGGCTCAAGGGATTCGGGTGCAGTCACGGTTGCGGTAAATTATTACGCAGAAGCGCAGAAGCTTTTCGACGTTTCAAGAGGCTCGTTCATGCCCTCGCCGAATGTTGACAGTGCTGTTATAAGACTTGATATTCTGAAAAATCCGCCGATTGAGGTCAGCGATGAAAAGTTTTTCTTCTCAATGGTAAAGGCGGCGTTCAGCCAGCGCAGAAAAACGGCATCAAACGGAATAAGCGCAGGCACGGGAATCCCGAAGCCGACGGTCATCGAAGCGATCGAAGCCGCAGACCTCTCCCCCACCGTCCGAGCCGAAGCACTGACAATGGAACAGCTTGGCAGGCTTTGCGAGGAACTGAAAAAAAAGCATGAAAAAGCAGTGGTCTGAGTGGCCACTGCTTTTTTGTATTGGTGCATTTATCTCATCATCGGAATAAAGCTTCGACGCTTCCCATTTTTCTACCTTAACGTTTTTTACGTCGCCTGTTGTATTCAACCGAACATCACAAGCCGACATCGAAAACAAAAACGTAATGCAAAGTAAAATACAAATCAGTCTTTTCATTTCGTTTTTCTCCTTAACAATCAAACCAAAGCAGGCTGTTTTTCCTCCGCCTTCTTAACGTCAAAAAGACTTGTGAAATTGACAAGGAACAGAAGCAAATATGTTGCCCACATCGGCAGGCTCTCTATAATTCCGTCCTTGCCGAGCGTTGCGAGAAGAACAAGCATTGCGACAAGAACCGCACAGAATGCAACGGTCAGTGCAATGAATTTTTTGTTTCCCGTTTTCGCCATATGCAAAAGGAACATAACGATCGGAGCGGCACAGCAGAATGCAAATACAAGCGCACCCGTCCAATGCGACATGCACCTCAGCGACGTGAGAATAAGCTCCTCACCTGCCGACGGAACATTGATCGTAACGAACATCGCCGCACAGCCGACCGAGCCGCTTATTATTCCGCCCCTGTTGCTGTAGCCGAACTTGCGATACATATAAATCGTATTTACAAAAATCGAAATCGGCGCAAAAATTCCCCACATCTTGAAATGCCAAGGATATTCAAGGCCTATCATGCTTGCCGTGAACTCAAACGGATTTTTGAAAAAGCCGTACCATGTGATAAAGACACAGCCGAAAATAAGGCTTATCAGCGCAAATGCCTTATCTCCCTTGCCAAGCTCACCGTAAAGATATCTGTTGAGCAGGATTATGTAAAGAAGCATTATCACACATGAGCCTAAAACCCAAATCGGATAATAGATAGGCTTGAGGATTCCCGTCTCGGCGGCAGGATATGTATCCGCTTTCATGAAAAAGCACATCCAGACCGCATAAATCGCAGTAAAAACAATCCACATTATTGAATAGCCTTTTGAAAATTTCATATTATTTTTTGACATAAAAAATCCCTCCTTAATCAAATTATACATGAAAGGAGGAATTTTGACAACTATAATTTTTTTCTGAGCTTTTTAAAGAAATCCGAGAGCAAGGCTGCGCACTCTTCCTGCATAACTCCCTTAGCAACCTCCGGCTTATGATTATAAGGAAGCGAGAACAAGTCAATCACGCTGCCGCATGAACCTGCTTTATAATCCGATGCGCCGTAAACGAGCCTCTTTATCCTGCTGTTGATAATCGCACCCGTACACATCGGGCACGGTTCAAGCGTAACATATATGTCGCATTGCCAAAGACGCCAGCCGCCTAAGGCTCGGCAGGCCTCGTTTATCGCTTCAATCTCGGCGTGGGCAAGTGCATTTTTGCTTATCTCACGGCGGTTTCTGCCTTTTCCGACGATTTTGCCGTCAAAAACAACGACCGCTCCGACCGGAACCTCTCCCTCCTCCGCCGCTTCCTTTGCAAGGGCGATAGCCTGTCTCATAAAATATTCGTCATTCATTGAATTGCCCTCTTATTTGTTCAGCGGAAGTATCATCACAAAATACATTATAAAAAACGATGCGATAACGGTTATTGCAACAGAAAAATTGTACATCGGGCTTTTGGTGATTCTTGTATCCTTTCTTGCATTCATCGAGCCTTTGATAAGTAAAAACGCAATCAGCGCAACCATCGCAACGGTGAAAAAAACTCCGCCGGCCGACGTGATGCTCGTGAACGAAAGCGAGGTAAAGAGTGAAATCAAAAGTGAAATAACAACCGACGGGGTGCAGAAAACGGTTGAATACTTCAGCGAGCTGCCGATCTCGTCGTTAGCATTTGCCAATTTTTGCGGTTTCAGCCTCATGAAAAGGATAAATGCAATTACGCCGAGAATAAGAATTGCCCCTTCAATCGCATAGAAGAAGAACATATCGTCTTCGGAATGATTTGTGTAGTAAATTGAAATTACCGTTGCCGAAAGATTGTTGAGACAATGAATCGCAACCGATGTCCAAATCGAATTCGTGATAATTGCAAAATAGCCGAGTGCAAGACCCGCAATAAAAGCAAACGGGATCTGAACCATGTTGCCGTGGAGAGCGGCAAAAAGAACTGCGGAAACAACTATCGCAAACCTGTCGCCGTATTTTCTCAACGGTTGCATTACAACGCCCCTCATTGCAAATTCTTCAACAAGCGGAGGGATTACAGCGTAAGCGACTATCTGCAGGAAATAGCCCATCGGCGTGTTTGCGTCAAGTCCTTCCGGCTTTTCAAAGTCAACACCGGCCGCACTGACAAAGGCGGAAATAAACGAAGTTGCTCTGTCGCCTATCGAGCAGACCAAAAGTCCGGTAAATACCGAAAACAGGAAAAGCTCCTTTGATTTCGGCAAGTCAAAAATATCAACGCTGTTGCGCTCCTCACGGTTATATAAGGCATAGACCAGCACAAACGGCAGAAGAACATAAATGATCGGAGCAATAGCGCCTATACCTGTTTGAAAAAGAGCATCCGACTGATACAATGAATAAAGGCCGAAGATTTGCAGCAATGCGGCAACGGCATATTGCATCAGCGTGAAGCAAATCATTCCGCAGCCGATAATGAAGCCGAGTCGGCGCAGCTGTTTAACCTTAGTGTCGATTAACGGATTATATCCGCCGAACATATTATAAAGGTTTTGATAATATGAATACTGATTATCCATATTGCACCTCTTTTCGATATTTTATTTATACATTATATCCTATAATTGTATATTTATCAAGGCGGTAAACTGTTAACTTTTTGAAAACAAATTGATACAAATAAATATACATCTTGTTTTTTGTGTGATTTTAATGTATAATGTGATTTACACTATTCAAGGAGATGGTTCAATGGATCCCATTAAGGTAGATTTTACCGGCGGCGGAGCGGAGAAAGGCCCCGACAAAAAGACCGGTATTGTTATCCCGCCCGAAAAAAAGGGACTTAAAATCGTTATTAACATCATTTTGACAGCTATATTCGGCGGCATTTTATATTATTTTATGCTTCCGGTTATGAACTTCAAGGATATCAAAATGTATATCTTTTTCGGTGCAATCGCCGTTGTTTACTGCGCAATTAACTATGTTACCAGCGGTGCGCTGAAAACTCCCGATTATGCACCGTATGCTAAGAAATCCTCGCTTGTGCCGAAAATTTTCATCGGCGTTCTTGCTGCGATCGTTCTTGTCGGATTTCTCGTTTCGTCGGTATTCTTCCGTGCTTCAAGCTATTCAAAGATAATCGACGTGCAGACCGGCGACTTTGCAAAGGAAGTTGACGAAGCCGATTTTGCGACCGTTCCCGTTATCGACGAGAGCACAACCTCCGTTATGGCCGAGAGAGCACTCTCCGACCTTTCAAAGCTCGGCTATGTTTCTCAGTTCACGGTTCAGCCGAAATATTATCAGATCAACTATCATGACACTCCTGTCAGAGTTTCATCTCTCCAGTATTCAAACATCATCAAGTGGCTCACCAATGCAAAGAACGGACTCCCGGCTTACGTTATCGTTGACGCAAGAACTCAGAAATCCACCCTTGTTGAGGTCAAGGATGGTATGAAGTATTCGACCGCCGACCACTTCGCACACTATGTAACACGTCACGTTCGTTTCAAATACCCGACATATCTTCTCGACGAGCCGACATTTGAAATTGACGAGTCGGGTCACCCCTACTGGATTTTTGCAAAGCTTGACAAGACAATCGGTCTTTTCGGCGGTACCGACGTAACGGGTGCAATCATCGTTGACAGCGTAACGGGCGAATGTACGGAGTATTCGATCGACGAGATAAGGAACAACAACGAGCTTGAATGGATCGACCGGATCTATTCCGCAGACCTTCTCGTTGAGCAGTTCGACTATTACGGAAGATATCAGCGTGGCTTTTGGAACTCCGTTCTCGGTCAGAAGGACACATATTCAACGACCGAGGGTTATTCCTACCTTGCAATGAACGACGACGTTTATATGTACACGGGCGTTACCTCGCTGACGAACGACGAATCGCTCACAGGCTTTGTCCTCATCAATCAGCGTACCAAGGAAGCCAAGTATTACAGCACCTCGGGTGCTAAGGAAACCTCGGCGCAGTCCTCGGCAGAGGGTCTTGTTCAGCAGTATGAATATGAAGCATCATTCCCGCTTCTTCTCAACATTGACGGCGAGCCGACCTACTTCATGTCGCTCAAGGATTCCAGCAAGCTCGTTAAGGGCTATGCAATGATCAATGTCGGTCAGTATTCAATCGGTGCAACAGGCAGCACGCTCACAAGCTGTATTGAAAACTACGTTGCAGAGCTTGCCAAGAACAATATCAAAGTAAGCGTTGACACGGACAACATCAAGGACGACACGAACAGCGAACAGAAGGACATCACCGTTACAGGCAAGGTAACTGATATCAGAACCGCTGTTATCGGCGGAGAGAGCGTATATTATATCAAGCTCGACTCCTCCGAGAGCTACTATTCGGTCAAGGCTGCCGACTTTGAAAACATCGTGCTTGTAAACGGCGGCGACACCGTTACTCTCACCGTAAAGACCGACAAGGGCGCGATAATCCCTGTCTCCGGACTTAAATAAAACAGCATAAAAATTATCCCTGCGAAGCAATTCGCAGGGAATTTTCTTTTTCATATCTTCTTTTTCATCAGCCCGTGCCGGTTGCAATAATTTAAAAAGGAACCGCTTTTAACGATTCCTTTTTACTGTTTACTTTGAAAATTCTTTGTCCTGCTCTGTGACGAACTTATAAAGATTTTCGGCACAATTACCGTCAAAATCAAAATAGAAATTTTTCATTCTCTCGCCGAAAGGCTCTTCCGGAACAAAGTCACGGTCAATAATATCGCAAAGACATTCTGCCGCTTTGTGGGCATCTGTAAACATATGACCGAATGCATCCTCAAACGGAAGATCAAGGTCACGGTAATGATTCATTCCGGACTTAAACTGCGGATAATCAGGAACAAAATACATTACAGGCCTATTGAGATATGCAAAATCAAAAACAAATGATGAAAAATCGGTCACAAAGGCTTTATAATCGGCTACTTCAACATCCCCGACCATATTGACATACTCACAATCAATATCAAAAAGATCTGTCAGATTGGCAATAATCGGATGAAGCTTAATATCAAGATAAACCTTGCTGCTTTCTAATTTTTTATGAAGGTTCTTATCCGAAAGGAATTTATAAAAATTCTTGTAATAATCGGATTTTTGAATTTTTTCAACATTTGCCTCCCAGTTGGAAGCCTTTACCTCAGTCGTTAAATATTTTCTCCATGAAGGAGCAAACAAAATTCTGTTTTGAGGCTTGTGATTTCTGTCAATATGGTCGTATCGTGCCATACCCGTTGTTATAAGTTCACGCTTTTCATATGCATAGTTTTGCATATAATTCTTAACCTCAAACGGTGAAGAAACCACAATTTCCTCCGCCTGGCTGCGCTCCTCGGAATTCAGAAGCCTGAGCGAAGCATGAAGCACGCCATGCTGAAGATAAATTGTGCGGCTTTTTATAAGGTCATTATACTGATACTCCATTTTCGCCGTTTCAAACGGATTGACCGGAGCAAGTCCGTAATAAGCAGTAAAAATTCTTTCTGCACAGATAAACAAAAGCCTGTGTTCCTTCGAACCTGCTTTAACAAGATGCTTTTGCTGTTCCGCTGTAAACAGCTTGTTGAGATCATCGTACTCATGAGTAAGAACATAGTATCTTTCAACGCCGTCATCATGCTTTAAATCATTAATGAACTGATAGTAACCGTTATCCTTTTCAACTGTATAAAAATCATAATACAACCAGATACGGTGTTTCTTTCTGTAATCAATCGACTTAAGACGAAGCATAGCCGTTCTCGGATGAATTGCAAATCTCGCCGTATTGAAAATGGCATTAAAATCAATTTCACGCTGCGTTGCGGGCTTAACGGAAAGATACTTTTTCTTATTCTTTATCATGTATTTTCCGCGATTGATCTTTCTGATAAAACGAAGTCCGAATCCGGAATACTGCATGAACCAATAATGGCTGGAATATGTGTGTCCTTTAATATCTATTTCAAAACGAATTTTGTTATTTTCTTTAAGGTCACATGAATAGTGGAATGCCGGGAACGGATTCGTTATAGTTTTCGCCTTGTAATTGCTATGAACAGAAGTAAACAAATCAAGCTTTTTTCTTTTTCCGTTTTCAACGGCGTATATAGCATATTCATCGTCGTTAAGGAATGTGAAAATCGGCGATTTCATAAATGCCGTCAGTCTGAATATATCTCCCTCAACTCTTGGCTTATGACCTATAACAACAAGATCCTCTTGTGAATAGACTTCTTCTCCGTCCACCGTAAGCAATATTCCGTCATCGGTACAGTCAAAAGCTATTTCGGCATTTTCCTTTTTCTTTATCCAATAACATGCTCTGTAAACATCCACCATCGGGTGCTCGAGAATGGTTTTACTGTCAACTCTGTTGAGCAAATCAACTATTCTGCGCATTGCTTTTTCAAATTTTTCTCCCTCATAGTGATACGGATAGAGAATATCATCGCTGAGACGCCAGTTGATGTCATTGACAAACATTGCCTGAAAATACGGCGGCACTTTATCGGGGAATGTTGCAAAGAGGTTTTCAAAGTATTCCATTGAGGTTTCAAAAAGATAGAAAGCATGAAAATACATTTTCATAATGCTTGTCTCATTGCCCTTGTTATACATATATGTTCCATGAGGACAATAGCCCATCTTCATTTTTGCCATAAGAACACGATTGCAATATTCCTGATCCTCAAGCTTGAATCCGGGAGTCGTATTGAAAAGAACATTCTTTTCTCCCATATTTTTTACACAGACATTAACTCTTGTCTGCGTTAAATAAGGATATTCGTTCAGATCGTATACGCCCTTATGGTCAAGCATTTTAAAGCGAAAATGAGGCTTAAGAATTACGTCATCCCGGTATCTTGTCTCGTTGTATGTAACGAGATCAACCTCATCATATACTTTATCAAAGAAATCAGTTACTTTTTTAACGGTCTCCGGAGTAAAATAATCATCGCTGTCAAGGAAAAACATATATTTTCCCTTTGCGTGCTTTATTCCGAAGTTTCTTGTAGCGGAAAGACCCTCATTTTCTTTTGAAAATATTTTTATAAAGTCATATTTTTCACTGTATTCACGGCAGATATCCCAACTGTTATCGGGTGAACCGTCGTTTATAACAAGGACTTCCATCCTTTTCTTATCAATCGTTTGATTCACGAGCGAATCAAGACATATTCTAAGATATTGCTCAACATTATATACCGGTACAATTACCGATGCCTGATATTCAAAATCCATATAATCACCTTTCAAATCAGTTAAAGTTAGTATATCACACATAAAACATATTTGCAACAAAAGTTTTAAAGACGTAAAAAATCAAGACTAAAATGAGTGAAAAATTTAACAAAATTTATGCTCAAGCACTTCCATTTTTTATTATGACGTGTTATAATTAAATAGAAACTGATTTAAAATCAATTCAGGAGGTAAAATATGGATCAGAAATTAGAACCCTTATTTACGCCGTGGAAGATCGGTAATTGCGAAATCAAGAACCGTATAGTTCTGACGAGCATGGGCGGCACCGACCTTTTCGGATGGATGGAAAAGAACCATTTCGATAAAGACGGCGCAAAGTTCATTATGGAAATCGCCAAGAACAACGTCGGACTTATTCTCCCCGGCTGTCAGCCCGTTTATAACCCGATGTTCGGTCAGTGGCTGTACAAAAACAAGAAAATGTACGATGACCTCAAGAAGTGGATGCCCGAGTTTCACAAGACGGGCGCAAAGCTTTTCGTTCAGCTTACAGCAGGCTTCGGTCGTTCATTCACAATCAGCTCCATGATGGAGACCCTTTTCACCAATCCTGTGCTTAAGGTTCTCAGCAAGCCGTTCATGGATCTTGATATGATCACGGCTTCGGCAAGCCCCTCCCCGAACCGCTGGTCGGATAAGGTTCCGTCAAGAGCCTTGACTAAGGAAGAAATCAAGAAGTTTGTTGACGCATTTGCAAAGAGTGCAAAGATGCTCAAGGATGCAGGCGTTGACGGTGTTGAGGTTCATGCTGTTCATGAGGGCTATCTTCTTGACCAGTTCACACTCAAGTATGTTAACAAGCGTACAGACGAATACGGCGGAAGCTTTGAAAACCGCTATCGTTTCCCTGTTGAGGTTGTTCAGGCTATTAAGGAAGCCTGCGGCGACGATTTCCCTGTTTCGCTTCGTTACAGCGTTATCTCCAAGACAAAGGGCTTCCGTCAGGGTGCTATCCCCGGCGAGGACTATGTTGAGGTCGGCCGTGACATGGAAGAGTCCGAGAAGGCTGCAAAGTATCTTCAGGACGCAGGCTATGACTGCCTTAACTGCGATAACGGTACATACGATGCATGGTACTGGGCACATCCTCCTGTTTATATGCCCGAGAACTGCAACCTTGCAGATGTTGAGCATATAAAGAACTTTGTTGATATTCCTGTTATCTGTGCAGGACGTCTCGACCCGAGAGTTGCCGCAGATTCAATCAAGGAAGGCAAGCTTGACGGTGCAGGCTTTGCACGTCCGTTCCTTGCAGACCAGGCGTGGGTAACCAAGATGATGAACGATCAGGAGGACGATATTCGTCCCTGTATCCTTTGTCACAACGGCTGCTTCAACATGTGTCACTACAAGGGCGTTCCGAACGATCAGGAGCTTTCCGACAGTCTCCACCTTGCACGCTGCGCAGTTAATGCAGAGACAATGCAGTGGAACAAGCACTATATAAAGAAGACAGATTCTCCCAAGACCGTTCACATCATCGGCGGCGGTATCGGCGGCATGGAGGCTGCAAGAGTTCTCAAGCTCAGAGGCCACAACCCGATCATCCACGAGAAGAGCGATGTTCTCGGCGGTACATTCATTCCGGCCAGTGCAGAGAGCTACAAGGGCAAGCTTCGTGAGCTTCTTGAGTGGTACAGACTTCAGATGAATAAGCTCAACATTGAGGTCAAGCTCAATGACGAGGTTAAGGACGTTTCCGTATTCGGCGACGCACCCGTAATCGTTGCAACAGGTTCAACTCCCCGTCAGCTCAGAAGAGTTCCGGGCTATGAGAAGATGGTTGAGGCTTGCGAGTTCCTTACAGGCACACCGGTCGGCGACACAGTTGCCGTTATCGGCGGCGGTCTTACAGGCAGTGAGATTGCCTATGAGCTTGCACTCAAGGGCAAGAATCCGATCATCGTTGAGATGAAGGACGACCTTGTAAGTCAGAAGGGCGTTTGTCTTGCAAACTCATCATACCTCAGAGAGTGGTTCGCACTCAACAAGACTCCGGTTTATCTTGAGACAACCCTTAAGGAAGTTAAGGATGGCTCAATCGTTTGCACTCAGAAGGACGGCAAGGAGATTGAAATCCCCTGCGATTCCGTCATCAGCTGTGCAGGCTACATTCCGGCTCCTCTTGCCGAGAAGTCGGGCAACGTTCACCTTGTCGGTGACTGCCTTGCAATCGGTAACCTTCGTTCCGTTGTATGGCGTGCATACGACGTTGCAATGAAGATCTGAGAAAACTGAATCAGAATATAAAATTAAGAAGCAGTCATTCGGCTGCTTCTTTTTTGCTTCGTTGAATTCTTCTGAACGGTCATCGAGATTTTTCAATTTTTTCTGTTTATTATCTTTATCCCTTCCACCGCAAGCGGTCCCCCTCCCCTTAAATCATTTAAGGGGAGGCTTGGAAAGTTTCTGCTGACTTTAAAAAGCCATAAAATCAACGTCCTGTTCAGCCTCCTCTGATTGTTAGGGTAGCGAAGCGGTTTTACGACATAAAAATATATTAATATACTATCTGTTCCATTGACTTTTTAAAATAAACAGTCTAAACTAAATTGACACATCTCAGCATAAAATATCAGGAAACAGGAATCTGTCTCTGCTATAATGAACTCACACGGAAAGGAGAGGTCATATGGACTGGATATCGGGAATTCAACAGGCAATCAACTACACTGAGGAGCATCTCTGCGAGGAAACGGATTACGATGCAATCGCACGTCAGGCGGCATCTTCGTCGTTTCATTTTCAAAGAGTTTTCAGCATGATATGCGGCTTCACTCTCGGCGACTACATTCGCATGCGCCGTTTGTCATTGGCGGCTGAAGCGCTGCAGCACGGCAATGACAAGATTATTGATATTGCCCTAAAGTACGGATATGAATCCCCCGAGAGCTTCACCCGAGCTTTCACACGTTTTCACGGCATAACCCCGTCTCAGGCAAAGCACGGCGAAACAATCCGTTCGTTCTCCAGACTTTCCGTTAAGCTTATTTTAGACGGAGGTAATTTTATGGATTACAGAATTGAAAAAAAGGACGCATTCAAAATTGTTTGCAAGAAAAAGCATGTCAACAAGCCGCAGGGCGACACCGCAACTGCTGATATTTCCTCCTTTTGGGGTGAAATGAGCAAGGATGGCTCAGTTGAGAGACTGACTAAGTACGCCGATTTCAGCAAGCTTCACGGAATACTCGGCATATGCTTTACAAGCGACATGGCGAATTTGGGCTTCCCATACGGAATCGGAGCTGTTTACAACGGTGTTCCGCTCGACGACGATGAATTTGAAATCGTAGAAATCCCGGCATACACCTTTGCGACCTTCCCGTGCAAGGGTAAGATGCCCGACGCTTTCAAGGAGACCTTCAAGCGAATATGCACAGAGTTTTTTCCACAAAGTGCAACATACGAATACGGCAACGGAGTTGAAATTGAGGTTTACCCGTCCGCAGATGTCAGCAACCCCGATTATTACTGCGAAATCATGATTGCTGTAAACGAAAAGAAATAAGAATATATAAAGTCAACCGCTCAGGCCTAACGCTTGGGCGGTTTGTCGTATATGCGGCAGTTATTTTCTTTTTCCTCTTTCTCTTTTTACAAAAAAATCCTCCCCTATTTCAAGGAGAGGATTAATTGATTTAATTAATTATACACCTTTAAGCAATTCACCGAGTACGGTTGTTGAGTGATCCTCTGTCGGTCTGAGTTCAACCTCGGAATAGCACTTCATACCGGTACCTGACGGGAGAAGCTTACCGATGATAACGTTCTCTTTAAGTCCGAGAAGCGGATCGGTCTTGCCCTTGATTGCAGCGTCGGTAAGAACTCTCGTTGTCTCCTGGAAGGAAGCAGCCGAAAGGAATGACTCTGTTGCAAGAGATGCCTTTGTGATACCCATAAGAGTCGGTACACAGGTTGCGTAGTTCGGCTCTTTACCCTCGGCCTCGGCAGCAGCCTTAACCTTTTCGTTGGCAACATAGAACTCATGCTTCTCAACGATTGAACCGGGCAGGAAGTCTGTATCTCCGGCATCCTCGATCTTAACCTTACGCATCATCTGACGAACGATAACTTCAATGTGCTTATCGTTGATATCAACACCCTGTGTACGGTATGTCTTCTGAACCTCACGGATGAGGTAATCATGAACAGCTGAAACGCCTCTGATTGCAAGAACATCATGCGGATTCGGAGCACCGTCGGTAAGAGCCTGACCCTTTGTAACATGGTCGCCTTCCTTAACGATCTCACGGAAGCCGTACGGAATAAGGTAGGATTTCGACTCTCCGTTCTCGCTGTCTGTGATAACAACGTGACGGCTCTTCTTAACGTCCTCGAATGAAACTGTACCGGAGATCTCCGAAAGGATTGCAAGAGCCTTCGGCTTTCTTGCCTCGAACAGTTCTTCGATACGCGGAAGACCCTGCGTGATATCGCCGGCATCCTTAGCACCGCCGGTGTGGAATGTTCTCATTGTAAGCTGTGTACCGGGCTCACCGATTGACTGTGCGGCGATGATACCGACAGCTTCACCGATTGTAACCGGACTACCTGTTGCAAGGTTTGAACCGTAGCACTTGATACATACACCGTGCTCGGTCTTACAGGTGAGAAGCGAACGGATAACAACGGAAGCTACCGAGCCTTCCTCTGCTTCGCCTGCATTTATCTTTGCCTGATGATTTGCCTTTGCGTGAGTTGCAACTCTCTCTGCGTCCTCGGCTGTCATCATTCTGGAGTTCTCCATGATGACCTCGCCTGTCTCCTCATCAACATAATCGTTAAGAAGGAAACGTCCTGTGAGACGCTCAGCAAGATCAACGATCTTACGGTTGCCGTGGAAGATATCGTAAACCTCAACGCCCTCTGTGCAGTGGCAATCTTCCTCACGGATGATGCACTCCTGCGAAACGTCAACAAGACGACGGGTAAGGTAACCCGAGTCGGCTGTACGAAGAGCTGTATCGGCAAGTCCTTTACGAGCACCACGGGATGAAATGAAGTATTCAAGTATGTTAAGACCCTCACGGTAGTTAGCCTTGATGGGAACTTCGATTGTCTTACCTGCTGTGTTAGCGATAAGTCCACGCATACCTGCGAGCTGACGAAGCTGTGAATCGTTACCACGGGCACCGGAATCAAGCATCATGTTGATCGGGTTGTATTTATCGAAGTTTGCCTTGAGTTCCTTGGCAACCTCGGATGTGCAATTCTCCCAAACCTCGATAACTCGGTCGGAACGCTCGGAGTTTGTGATAAGGCCTCGCTCGTAGTTACGGTTGATCTTATCAACCTTAGCCTCGGCATCTGCGATAAGCTCTGCCTTCTTCGGCGGAATTGTTGCGTCAAACGCAGCAACGGTGATACCGCTTCGTGTTGAGTGCTTATAGCCCTGAGCCTTGATGTTATCAAGCATTTCCGCAGCTACGGCTGTGCCGTGAACACGGATGCACTTGTCGATGATCTTACCGAGATTGCCCTTCTTAACAAGGAAGTCAATCTCAAGCTTGAACATACTGTCTATATCTTCGGGATTACGCTCAACAAAGCCGAGATCCTGCGGAATCGGATTGTTGAAGATAACCTTACCGAGTGTTGTCGGAACAAGGCGTGTATACTCAACGCCGTTGATCGTTTTCTTCATGCGAATCTTGACAGATGAATGGAGAGTGATGATACCCTCATCATATGCCATAATAGCTTCCTCAACATTGCGGAAGGCCTTACCCTCGCCCGGCTCGCCCGGCTTCTCAAGAGTCAGGTAGTAGGAACCGAGGATCATATCCTGTGTCGGAACGGCAACAGGACGTCCGTCCGAAGGTTTGAGGAGGTTGTTAGCGGCAAGCATGAGGAATCTTGCCTCAGCCTGTGCCTCAGCCGAAAGAGGAACGTGAACAGCCATCTGGTCACCGTCGAAGTCGGCGTTGAAAGCCGTACAAACGAGCGGATGAAGCTTAATGGCACGACCCTCAACGAGTACCGGCTCGAAAGCCTGGATACCGAGTCTGTGAAGTGTCGGTGCACGGTTAAGCATTACCGGGTGATCCTTGATAACAACTTCAAGTGCGTCCCAAACCTCGGGATGTACCTTTTCGACCATCTTTCTTGCAGACTTAACGTTGCCTGCCTTTTCTGTTTCAACAAGACGCTTCATAACGAAGGGCTTGAAGAGTTCAAGTGCCATTTCCTTGGGAAGACCGCACTGGTAGAGCTTAAGCTCGGGACCTACAACGATAACCGAACGGCCTGAATAGTCAACACGCTTACCGAGAAGGTTCTGACGGAAACGTCCCTGCTTACCTTTAAGCATGTCGGAAAGAGACTTGAGAGCTCTGTTGTTCGGACCCGTTACCGGACGGCCTCTTCTGCCGTTATCGATAAGGGCATCAACAGCCTCCTGAAGCATTCTCTTTTCGTTGCGCACGATGATATCCGGCGCACCAAGCTCAAGGAGCTTCTTAAGACGGTTATTACGGTTAATAACACGACGGTAAAGATCGTTAAGATCAGATGTTGCAAATCTGCCGCCGTCGAGCTGAACCATAGGACGGATATCCGGCGGAATAACCGGAACAACATCGAGAATCATCCACTCCGGCTTGTTGCCTGAGGTTCTGAATGCCTCAATAACTTCAAGACGCTTGAGAGCCTTTGCTCTCTTCTGAGCCGATGTGCCGTTAAGCTCCTCACGAAGCTCAGCCGAAAGAGCATCAAGATCGACCTCCTGAAGGAGAGTCTTGATAGCCTCGGCACCCATGCCTGCCTTGAAATCGTCCTCGTATCTTTCACGATACTCCATATATGCTTTCTCGTCAAGGATCTGCTTCTTCTCAAGCGGTGTATCGCCCGGATCGGTTACAATGTACGATGCGAAGTAGAGAACCTTTTCGAGGTTTCTCGGCGTGATGTCAAGAACAAGACCTATTCTTGACGGAATTCCCTTAAAATACCAGATATGAGAAACAGGAGCTGCAAGCTCAATGTGACCCATACGTTCACGACGAACCTTGGCTTTTGTAACTTCAACGCCGCAGCGGTCACAGATGATGCCCTTGTGGCGAACTCTCTTATACTTTCCGCAATGGCACTCCCAGTCCTTGGTGGGTCCGAAAATTCTCTCGCAGAAAAGTCCGTCTTTTTCCGGCTTAAGGGTACGGTAATTTATAGTTTCGGGCTTGGTTACCTCACCGTAAGACCATTCTCTGATCTGTTCGGGTGAAGCAAGACCGATTTTAATTGATTCAAAGGTATTGTTTTCCAATCTGAATGCCCCTTTTCCTTAAGGCAGAGCCGCAAAACTATGCGGCATTGCCTCTAAATCTATTTCAATACAACTTGCAGTCTGTTATCAATCAAAGCTTTCCTCGTCGTCATCCGAGAACATATCGTTTACGTCCTCGAAGATATCGTCAAAGGATTCGTCTTCGTCATTCTCGTCCTCGATAAGGTTGCCTTCTTCATCTTCAAGAGCGTAGCCCTCTGCACCCTCTGCATCATTGACCTGTGTAAACGCTTTGTCATCCGAAGAAGTAAATCCAAGCTCATCGTCAAAGTTCTGCTTAAGATCAATCTCGTTTTCGTCCTTGTCGTAAACACGAACATCAAGGCCAAGTGACTGAAGCTCCTTAACGAGAACCTTGAAGGATTCCGGAATACCCGACTGAGGAACATTGTTGCCCTTAACGATCGCCTCGTATGTCTTAACACGTCCTACAACGTCATCCGATTTGACTGTAAGAATTTCCTGAAGTGTGTATGCTGCGCCGTAAGCTTCGAGCGCCCAAACTTCCATCTCACCGAAACGCTGGCCACCGAACTGAGCTTTACCGCCCAAAGGCTGCTGAGTAACAAGTGAATACGGGCCTGTCGAACGGGCATGGATTTTATCGTCAACAAGGTGCAACAGCTTGAGGTAATACATGATACCGACTGTTACGGGGTTATCGAACTTGCGTCCTGTACGTCCATCCGTAAGGATTGATTTACCGTCCTCACGAATACCGAGGTCACGGAACATTTCCTTGATATCCGACTCATGTGCGCCGTCGAATACGGGAGTCATAACTCTCCAGCCGAGATGCTTAGCGGCAAATCCGAGGTTAACCTCAAGAACCTGACCGATATTCATTCGGGACGGAACGCCCAACGGGTTAAGAACGATGTCAAGCGGAGTACCGTCCTCAAGGAACGGCATATCCTCCTGCGGAAGAATACGGGAAACAACACCCTTGTTTCCGTGACGGCCTGCCATCTTATCGCCGACAGAAAGCTTACGCTTCTGAGCAATGTAGCAACGAACCACCTTGTTTACGCCGGGGCTGAGCTCGTCGCTGTTTTCTCTTGTGAACACCTCAACGTTAACGATGATACCGTACTCACCGTGCGGCACACGAAGTGAAGTGTCTCTGACTTCCTTAGCCTTTTCGCCGAAGATTGCACGAAGAAGTCTCTCCTCGGGAGTAAGCTCTGTTTCACCCTTAGGAGTTACCTTGCCGACGAGGATATCACCTGAGCGAACCTCTGCACCGACACGGATAATTCCTCGCTCGTCGAGATCCTTAAGAGCGTCATCACCGACATTCGGGATATCTCTTGTAATCTCTTCAGGTCCGAGCTTGGTGTCTCTTGCTTCAATTTCAAATTCTTCTATATGGATTGATGTGTAAACATCATCTCTAACGAGCTTTTCGTTAATAAGAACGGCGTCCTCATAGTTGTAGCCTTCCCAGGTCATGAAGCCGATAAGAGCATTCTTACCGAGGGAGATTTCACCGTGATCCGTTGCCGGGCCATCGGCGATAACGTCGCCCGCCTTAACCTGCTGACCAAGATCAACAATCGGCTTCTGGTTAATGCATGTACCCTGGTTGGAGCGCATAAACTTTGTAAGGTTGTATCTGTCGATACCCTCTGCCGTCTGAATTTCAACATAATCGGCATTGACATGAACTACGACACCGTCCTTCTTACAGAGAACAACTGTGCCCGAGTCAACGGCTGCCTTGTATTCCATACCTGTTCCGACGATCGGAGCCTCTGTACGGAGAAGCGGAACTGCCTGACGCTGCATGTTTGATCCCATGAGGGCACGGTTTGCGTCATCGTTCTCAAGGAACGGAATCATTGCTGTTGCAACCGAAACGAGCATCTTCGGCGAAACGTCCATGAAGCTGACTTTTGAATTGTCAATCTCGTGGAATTCGTCACGGTAACGAGCCATGACCTTACGTCTCATGAAACGGCCATCCTCGTCGAGCGGCTCGTTAGCCTGAGCAACGATGAACTCGTCCTCCTGATCCGCTGTCATGTAAACAACCTCGTCGAGGACCTTGCCGTCAACAACTCGTCTGTACGGAGCCTCGATAAAGCCGTATTTATTTATCTTTGCAAAGGTTGCAAGATAGGAGATAAGTCCGATGTTCGGACCTTCGGGAGTCTCGATGGGACACATGCGGCCGTAGTGGCTGTAGTGAACGTCTCGAACCTCGAATCCTGCACGGTCACGGGAAAGTCCGCCGGGGCCGAGAGCCGAAAGACGGCGCTTATGAGTAAGCTCGGCAAGCGGGTTTGTCTGATCCATGAACTGTGAAAGCGGTGATGAACCGAAGAATTCCTTGATCGCCATAAGCACTGGGCGAATATTGATAAGGGTCTGCGGTGTAATTTTGTCGTCGTCCTCCTGAGCCTGAAGGGTCATTCTTTCACGAACAACTCTTTCCATTCTTGCAAGACCGATTCTGAACTGGTTCTGAAGAAGCTCGCCTACGGAACGGATACGACGGTTACCGAGGTGGTCGATATCGTCCGTCTTGCCGATGCCGAAAGCAATGGAGTTAACGTAGTTGATTGATGAGAAAATATCATCGATTGTGATGTGCTTCGGAATGAGGTCGTCGCAATGCTCCTTGAGAAGTCCGAGCAGTGCGTTATCGTCCTCAACGTCAGCCTCAAGAATTTCCTTGAGAGCCGAGAAAGAAACCTTCTCATTGATGCCGATTTCGTCAAGCTGCTCCTCGGTGAACTGCGGGAAGTAAGGCTTGATGTCAACCATGCCGTTTGAGATAACCTTGATTTCCTTATCGTCGTCAACCTTAACGAATACAACGTTGACGCCGGCCTGCTCGATTTCAATAGCCTTCTCCTTGGAGACTACCTCACCCTCCTCGGCGAGAAGCTCACCTGTGAGCGGTGCGATAACCGGCTGCGAAAGCGTTGCGCCTACGATACGGTCAAACAAAGAAAGCTTTTTGTTATATTTGTATCTGCCGACTCTGGAAATATCGTAACGGTACGGATCAAAGAACAGATTGTCAAGATGAGTCTGTGCGGTTTCAAGAGTTGCAGGCTCGCCGGGACGAAGCTTCTTGAACACTTCCATCAAAGCCTCTTCAGTGTTCTGCGTCTCGTCTCTTTCAAGCGTAGCCTCAAGGCGAGGATCATATCCGAAGAATTCACGGATATCCGTATTTGAGCTGAGACCCAAAGCTCTGATAAAGGTTGTGATGAAGATCTTTCTGTTCTTATCAATACGAACATAGAAAAGGTCGTTTACATCGGTCTCGTACTCAAGCCAAGCACCTCGGTTCGGGATAACGGTGTTCGAGTAAAGCTCAATACCTGTCTTGTCATGGGTCATATCGTAATATACGCCCGGTGAACGAACAAGCTGCGAAACAATCGCACGCTCGGCACCGTTTATGATAAACGTACCGCTATCCGTCATTATCGGGAAATCACCCATATAGACTTCGCTCTCTTTTACGACGCCGGTTTCTTTATTGAGAAGACGTGCCTTTACACGCATCGGTGCGGAATAACTCGCATCACGCTCCTTGCACTCTCTGATTGAATACTTCGGCTTGTCGTCCATTCTGTAATCGACAAACTTGAGTACCCAGTTACCGGTATAATCGGTAATATCCGCGATGTCACGGAAAACCTCTTTAAGTCCGGTCTCCAGAAACCACCTGTATGAGTCCTTCTGAACCTCAATGAGGTTTGGCATTTCCATAACCTCTTTGATTTTTCCGAAGCTCATTCTGGTTCTGCTGCCCCTTGCAACGGGAGAAACATTCGTCATTGACTAACCACTCCGTTCTTTTTATTTTCGTCCGTGTGTGAAACTAATAAATACTTGTTAATTATGACAGTTTTTGCTCGAAAAATGAGCATAATTTATCCATGGAAAAAAGACCCAAAGACACACAATGCCATTATAATCGTTATAGCATTATACTGCATTAGTTAAAATATGTCAAGCAAAAATTTGCGAAAAACACAGCTTTTTTAAAAAAGCTGACAATTTTAATAGAATATATAAATTATGTAGATAAATTATTGCAAAAGTGCATGAATTTATGATATAATATGCGACAATAAATCAAAAAGGAGTGTGAATATGTCTACCACCGCCGTGCAGGAAGCTGAGAATCTCGAGATTGAACAGGTTGAAGCACGTATAAACGCCGACCGCAATCTTAACAAAAACCGACGCTACGTCGGCACAAAAGAGACTCTCGCTTATATCATCTATGATATTTCCGCCAGCTTTAACATTTCAAAGTACAATGACGTTTTTATCACCGATATTGTGCAAATAGGTCTGCGTTTTCAAACGATTGTTACCTTCGTTATCGGAATATGGGACGTAATCAACGACATTTTCCTTGCAGCTATCATCGACAGAACCCGAACACGCTTTGGAAAATTCAAGCCCTTCCTCATTTTGTACGCAGGTCCGGGCTTGCTTCTGGGCTTTTTCTACTGGATGATGCCGGTATTCTTTGCCGGAATGGGGCCGTATAATTCCACGAAGCTGACCGCATACATGATTTTCTCAATTTTCAACAACTTAGCAGGTTCGATGAACAACATTGCCAAAACAGGTATGCTTTCAACGATTACGCCGAACGTTGTTGACCGAACGAGACTTATCACTCAGGCGAACCTTTTCTCGGGCTTCGTTGAGAAAGGTCCTGAAATTCTCATGGGACTTTTGATTGATGTTTTCAACAACAGCGGATTAGGCAAGAAGCTGCCTACCCTCTTCATCAGCGCAGGTCTTTTCACCTCGCTCGCTTCCGGAATTATGGCACTTTACTTCTCAATCGTTGCCAAGGAACGTGTTATTCAGAAATCAGAAAAGCCGAGCATCTTCCAAGGCGTCAAATCGGTTATTACCAATAAGCCGTTGCTTATTCTGACACTGGTTGACTTCCTTTCCGCTTTCGGTATCAATTCCGGTACAAACTATTACTATATAAATGTTCTCGGACTTGCTTCAATGTCAACGATCGTCGGAATTCCCGGCGCCATCGTTTCGCCGATAAGCTATTCTTATGTTACAAAGGCAAGAGAGCATTTCTCGACCAAAACGCTGTGGATTTTCAGCTCCGTACTCCCCGATGTGCTTATGCTCGGCGTATTCGGAGTCGGCTCAATCAATAATAACTATAAAAAGAGAGCCGCAATGATTCCGGCATTCATGATTCGCGAAACGATATGGATGGGCGTTTACGGAATCAGCAAGGTTATTCCCGAGGAGATGCGCAATGAATGTATCGATTACGGCGAATGGAAGAACGGCTACCGAACCGAAGGTATGACAGGCGTTGCAAAGGGTCTTGCACAGAAGCTTGTTTCAACGCTCGGAGGAACAATCAAGGCCTTCATTCTCAGCCGCATCGGATACAAAGAGGGTGCAGGCTACGGAAACCAGTCGGCTCATACAGAGTACATGCTGTTCGCAATGTGTACGATTATCCCCGTTGCAACCACTATCCTCGGACTTATTCCGAAATTCTTCTATCCCATTGACGCAGAAACACGAGACAGAATGTATCGTGAGCTTGCCGAAAGACGACAGGCCGTCGCCAAGGAAATGAACGAAAAAGCCGCTCAGATTCACGTTGAGCCGCAAACAGAAGCATAAAACAAGAACGGTACACCTAATGAGTGTGCCGTTTTTTTCGGATTTAAAGGATATGCAACTTGCCGAGCTTACATTTTAAACGCTCAGACCCTCTCGGGTTCAAGCCCCGCTCAAAATAAAAAAGAGCCGCTATTGCGACTCTTTTTATTTGAAAGTAAAGACCTATTTTGATACCAAATTCACACGGCACAGACCTTTTATTAAAGGATTTACCCACCGTTAAAAGGTATATTCAAGCGCAGTATTGAGGAACTGCTCGACCGGAGGATAAGAATATCAATAGTGTGCAATCCCGCAAGAGAATGACGGATGAGGATAAGGAAAAATACGGCGACTTCGTCTTTGACGGTTCAACGACGGTTAAGATAGAAACGGCATTGTGTGCTGCCGATATTTTGATTGCAGATTATTCGTCGCTGATTTTTGAATATTCGCTGCTTAATAATCCGATGCTTTTCTATGCATATGACCTTGAGGAGTACGAGCATGACAGAAGCTTTTATTTTGATTACAAAAGCTTCGTTCCCGGTAAGATTGTTATAAATAACGATGAAATAATTTCGGCTATACAAAAAAATGATTTTCGTAAAGACAGAATTCCGGCTTTTAGGGAAAAATTTATGGGTGCCTGTGACGGACGCAGCACAGCCAGAATTGCAAAATATGCGATAATGTAAAATAAGAGCAGATAAACGGTCGTTTTTTAGCCGTCGATCTGCTCTTTTGTTTTATTGATATTTAATTTTTGGTTTGACTGACCGTGATCGAATATATTCCTGCGTTTCGCAGAATTTCCACATCGCTTTCATTGATCGTTCCGTCATGGTTTGCGTCTGCGGCGGTGTATGCGGCCGAATTTAAATTGTTGTAAGATAACATTCCCGAAACGATCGTTTCAACAATTACGGCGTCCTGACCGTCGTAAAGACCGTCGCCGTCAACATCCCCGAAAATAACCGCATTATACTCCACGGAGGTTCCGTCGGGATATAAGGCATTTATTTTTGTTCCTGTGCCGATTATATTTTTCTTTGCGTCAACGGTTATTGCGGCATAGTCGCTTGAAAAATAGTTTGAAAAATCATTGACATTCATTCCGGAATACAATCCGTAAACGAGATTTCCGTCGGCAACACAATTTTTGGCAAACTTCTCGATAATTTCGGTTTCGCTTTCACCGCAGACGGAGCAGGTTCGCTTTTTTTCACCGTTTGCCGATGCGGTAGGTTTAGCGGTGACCGACCACTCCGACCAAATATGTTCTTCGGCTTGTTTTGCATAGTAATAAGTCACGTTCAGACCTCTTGAGGTTACCATTTTGTCAAGTCCATCCGCTCTGACGAAAGTATAGCCGTAAAGCGGAACAGGGTGCATCGACCCATCAAATTTTGTCCCAACAGGAGCAGGAATCTCCGCACTGTTAGTATTAGGAATTTGGCTCCCATCCTCTAAGCAATATTGAATTGTAACATTAGCATAAGTTTGATTTTCCGTATTGTCATTGGCTAGGACATTGCCTTTTTCGTCTGTCACTTCAAAGGCGACGTAATCTCCGTCTTTCAAAGTGACATCGGACGGTATTTGATAAATCATAGAACAGCTAAGCAAACCGGAATTGAAGTTGCTACCAGTATAATCAAGTGCTCCTTTGGGCCAAAAATTACTTTTTTCGCTCCATACAGGGACAAGGAAAGTCTCCGCTGCTTCAAGTTTGCTACCATTGGTCGTGGTAGCAACACTGCCGTCCGCTCGACTTATCCACAACTTCATAGTAATAGAACGCTCCGTAGTATCCGACAGATTTTGAACAATCGTCCTTAGTTCTATCTGTTTCCCCGCCATAGAACTACCGAATCTATTTTTGCTTGAACCGCTAAGCAAAACGCCGCTGCGGTAACTGTTAAATTTATTGTATCCGTAGTATGATGTATCCTTAAAATCTGACAAGCTCGAATATTGCCCCGTATACTCTTTCACTTCAGGATCTGCCACATAAAGATTTTTGCCTTCGACAAGTTGAGACAACTTTTTGTACCCTTGCAATCTGCAAACTTCACAGAACGAATAGTTAGTATCTCGCATCAAACACTCAAAACTGGAATTATACGCTTTCTGAGTATATGTTGACGGGCATGTATAGGTTTTTCTAAAACCTAACAGTTGTTTCCACTTGACATTCTCCGGATCGTGAGTATATGCAACATTAAGTGATGTTAAATCAGATTGCTCGGTTACGCTGTCCATATACTCATCTCCCAATCCAAGCAATCCATGACCAAGTTCGTGTGCAAAAGTTTGAGATGCACGATAGCTGTCAGATGGAGTTATAAAATAGTGAAATCCGAATTTCAAGTTGGTGTATGCGTCTCCAAAGTTGCGACTTGTGTTGACGAGCAAAGCAAATTGACTGATATAATTGTGAACATAATAGTAAGGTGGATATTGTTCATCATCATTCCAATAATATGTATTAGGCTCGGTTTTGTTAGGAATATGTGCATCGTGGATTTTTTCAATAAATTCGGGTCCTATGCAACGCTCAAAAATATGGTTTTTCCAAGCGTTACCATTTATATTTCCCGATATTGACGAGGAATTATTTGAACCTACAACTACATCAAAAAAAGTGCTTCCATCATTTTCAAAACTCGATTCTGATGCGGTACAAAGCGCATAGACATTAAAGCGGTCGGCATAGCTCCTATATGGCTCGTATTGCATAGCACCGCTCCAAACTCTTTTTGCATCACCAATAAATTTTTGTTGCTGACTCTTAGTATATCCTTCACCGCAAATGATAATTACCATATTTTCCGTATCGCTTCTGGTTTTCTGGATTGTATAAACAGGAATTATGGGTTCTGCATATTTGCCATCCTTAGAATAATATGGACCAAGGTTGAGTTTAAGACTGTTTTCTACGGCTATATCCCAATCTTGATTTGGATCATCCTCTGGCTCAGCAACGGTGTAATCGTTTTCAATTTTGTCAGGAGCAGAGCCCATATATGGGTTTGCCTCCGTTCCGTCGCCACCGGTTGTTACATAATAATCAGCATCGAGATAAAATGCCGGTCTAACTCCGATATATGAAACATCAGGCGACTCGCGACCGACAGTTCCGTTAGATTGAACATAACGCATATCGTGGTTGCAATCAGACACCGGTGTTCTGAGCCAATATGGCCATTTTGTTCCCTGATCGTTGGTGGCGATATAATATGATCCGTGTTTTTTCCAAATATTGTTAACCTGTTTGACATCAAGAAGGAATACTTTCTCGGTAGAATTTTCATAATATGCACTGTCGAAGTTTCTTGCAACATTTTCGATATCATAATTTAACTCCAAATCAGAGCGAGCATCCCCCTCGTAAATTCCTTGCTTATATTCCGGATGAGATACGAGCGAACGCTGCGTCACTGTTTTCATAGCGGCTATTTCGACCTTTGAAAATTCATTCAAAAAGCCTGCTTTATCGTCATAACTATTGCCTTTGACAGAATTGCTCTTTGGAGGATTACCACACAGCCAGTTTACCTCGCCCGCAACAGCGGTAGAATTGAGCCATGAGCGCATATTGCTGTCTTTCCAATAATTGGAACCATATGAATCCCGCTTATAGTTTCGACTGTGTGACTTTGACCTGTCGTTGTCGTTCGTACGTGCATCATAAGGAAGTGTATCAACTATCGTATCAGCAAGCATAAGCGTCCCGTTTTCATCAATATCAACGCATCTCCAAATAATACTCTTTCCGTTATATTTACCTAAACTGATATAAGTTCCGATCTCAACAGTTGGAGTTGTTTCTCCTTCCGCTGCCGAAACGGGTATACCTGTCATCACCACACATAATAGCAACAGCACGGTCAACAATTTTTTCATATTATCACTTCCCTTTTTTTGAATTATTTCTTTTGTTTGACCTATTTGTATTATATATTAAAGTTAAATAAACAAATTTCCCAAAAAAAACATACAGGTTTTTTTACAGAAAAACTATGTTTTTCCACAGAATCGGCGAGATCACCTTCGTTTTCTACAACGGCACGGAGGTCAAGGTCGGAGAATAAGATACAAGGTCGCAAGGTCGTTCGCATTTTTGGGTGAACGGATTTTGCGGCCTTTCGTTTGCGCTCTTGAGGAATAATTAAAATGTGCACACCCCTTTTGCCGAAAATGCACACCCCTCGACCTTTCGTCAAAAGGTGTTATGGGAGAAAATGAAAAAGGCTCCGCAGCGACCGTTTCCGGAACGCCACGAAGCCTTATATCGTTAAATAGTATCGAAAAAGCCTTGTAAATCAAGGTCTTTATAAAAAGAAACCGGACACCAATCGAGATACGCAATGTATCAAAATTGGTGTCCGGTTTTGGTGCAGGAGACGGGACTTGCCGTCTGCTGCGGCTGTGCCTTGCATGCTGATGGCTCGCCGACCGTCGCAAGCGACAGTACCCGGCTCACCGCTCCTCGCTAAAAACAGT
>ERZ780075.187-NODE-187-length-31412-cov-5.856874_pt1 | contig 31412 bp, 14 predicted proteins | sample MGYA00511839_ERZ780075 | MGnify/ENA primary metagenome ERZ780075 (study PRJEB29588, sample SAMEA2155953) | human gut metagenome | biome: human gut; feature: human-associated habitat; material: faeces | place: Denmark | collected 2008/2010 ...
AAGTATATAATATACTCTGAAGCTATTCTATATGATGTAAGCAGAAAAATCGGAGGAAAAAGCTAATGATAGTTAACCTTATTAAACCAAATCAAATGTATAGCTTGGCCTTACCTAACAAGGTTAAGGGTCAGTATTGGCTAATGGATCTAAATGAAAATTCTTTTTCAAGTCGGTTGATTGGAATAGAAGCAATTGATGAGAAGTGGGTTCTTAAAAGTAATGCAAAGGTAAGAATTTTTGACACAGAAGGCAAAGAACAAGATAATTGGTACTTATCCCCTGCAAGTTTTCTTTTATTAAAGCCTGTAGGATCTGATGAGAATTTTATTCTTTTCACAGAACCGATAGATAGCACTCGACAGATATTAACAAGGATCATTGCCAAAGAACCGGCTATATTTACGATAGGAAGAGCAAAGAATAATAATTTCTGCTTTAACAACACTTACGTTTCAAGTTTACATGCAAAACTGACTTTTGACGGAGAGGCATGGTCAATCTCCGATTGTAACAGCCGAAACGGAATTTATGTCAACAGAAAAAGAGTTGTTTCTCAAAAGCTTTTTTCAGGCGATTATATATATATAATGGGTTTGAAGATTATTATCGGAAGTAATTATATTGCTGTGAATAATCCTGACGAAAAGCTTTCTGTTCGCTCAGAAAGCCTTATTTTGGGACAACCTCAGAGGATTATTGATAATACTATTAAAATAGAACCGCCTGAGAGAAAGTATTATTTCAGATCACCCATATTTCACAGAGAAATAGAACATAAAACCATAAAGATTGATTCTCCGCCACAGCCGGAAAAAGAGGATACGGTTCCGCTTGCTTTAATGTTGGGACCTTCGTTGACGATGGGGTTGACGTCATTAAGTTCAGGAGTTTTTTCGGTAATCAATGCAACGCAAACAGGCAATATATCATCTGCATTACCTACGATGATAATGTCTTTAAGTATGCTTTTGGGTACTGCTTTATGGCCGATATTGACAAAACACTATGAAAAAATAAAACATATTGAAACTGAGAATAAACGACAAAAAAAATATCTCGATTATCTCTCGGAAATCGGGTCAAAGATAAAAAATTTAGAGAGAGAACAATGTGAAATACTTAGGGAAAACTTTGTTTCGCCCGAGGAATGTGCCGATCGCATATTGAGGGAAAAGTCCAGTCTTTGGGAAAGAATGCCGGGGCAAGATGATTTTTTGAGGCTGAGGCTCGGATTGGGTTCTAAAAGCATGTATGCGGATGTTACATATCAAGAAAGAAAATTTACGCTGAATGACGATGTTCTTCAGGATGCAATGCTTGCTTTGGCAGAGGAGCCTAAAATACTCAACGATGTACCTATAGATATTTCATTGATTGAGAATATAGCTGTGGGTATATATGGCGAGAAGGTAAAAACTGATGGTTTCGTACAGTCTCTATTATTGCAGATGATCTCATTACATAGCTATGACGAGCTAAAAATAATGATTATTGTCGATGATGAAGAAAAAGAAAAATGGCAATTTGCAAAGTATATTCCTCATATATGGTCTGATGATAAGAATATAAGATTCTTTGCTTCAAATAATGATGAGGTTAAAGAAATTTCCTCTTATTTGGAAAGTAATGTTCTGGTCAGACCGGACGGAGAACATCAAAAGTATACGGAATTTGCCCCGTATTTTGTTGTAATCTCACTAAGCAAAAAGCTCTATAAAAGCTGTGAGGTTCTCACAAAACTAATCAGGTATAAGAGTAATGTCGGTTTTAGCGCTTTTTTTTTTGGTGAAAAGTTTAATGATTTTCCCAAAGAGACAAAGACTGTAATAAATGTAAATGGAAAAGTTTCAAAAATTTTTTCACGTGATAACACTTGCGGTATCCAAACTATTTTTGATGCGGAGAACATAAACAACTTACCCTTTAATTTAATATCACAAAAATTAGCAAATATTGAATTAGCCCAAAACACTCATCAGTATACCATGCCGTCAATGCTCACTTTCTTGGAAATGTTTAATGTCGGAAAGGTTGAGTATTTGAATTCACTTACTCGGTGGAAAGATAATAATCCCACAAAATCTTTGCGAACCCCCGTGGGTGTCAATGAGGACGGAGATGTTTTTGATATTGATCTTCACGAGAAATATCACGGTCCGCATGGATTGGTTGCAGGTATGACAGGATCGGGAAAATCTGAGTTTATTATAACTTATATTTTGTCATTGGCAGTTAATTATCATCCTGATGAGGTTGCTTTTATATTGATAGATTATAAAGGTGGCGGATTAGCAAGCGCTTTTGAAAACGATGAAAAAAATGTTAAACTTCCTCATTTGGCAGGAACAATTACAAACCTTGACGGTGCATCGATTAAAAGATCCCTTGTTTCAATTCAAAGTGAATTGAGAAGAAGGCAAAATATTTTTAATGAAGCTTTAAAAGTAACAAATGAAGGTACCATGGATATTTATAAATATCAGCAGCTTTACCGTGATAAGGTCGTTAATCAGCCGCTGCCGCATTTGTTTATTATTTCCGATGAGTTCGCAGAACTTAAAACTCAACAGCCGGAATTTATGGAACAGCTTATCAGTGCTGCACGAATCGGACGAAGCTTAGGCGTTCATTTGATTCTTGCAACACAAAAACCCAGCGGAGTCGTTGATGACCAAATATGGAGCAACAGCAGGTTCAGAGTATGCCTTAAGGTGCAAGAAAGAGCAGATAGCCAGGATATGATTAAATGTCCGGATGCTGCCGAGCTTACACAAACGGGTCGCTTTTTTCTCCAGGTTGGCTACAACGAATTTTTTGCACTTGGACAATCAGCTTGGTGCGGAGCGGACTATATTCCGACAAATGCGGTTGAAAAATCTGTGGATTCAACTATACAGGTTATTGATAATATCGGAAGGGTGGTTATGAATGTTATTCCGCCTCAAAAGAAGGAAGTCGAAAAGGCAAAATCTAAACAAATTGTATCTGTCGTAAAATACCTTTCAGATCTTGCAAAGGAAGAACATATTGCTGTAAAACCGCTTTGGCTGGCACCCATTCCCAAATATATTTATGTGGATACACTTGTGCGTAAATTTGGAAACAGGTCGCAAGGAATTCATCTTGAACCGACGATAGGTGAATATGACGACCCGTTTAATCAGAAGCAGGATTTACTGACACTGCCTGTTTCCGATGAGGGTAATTGTTTGCTTTATGGTTCAGCGGGCAGTGGAAAAACAACCTTTTTAACCACGGTATGCTATTCGCTGATTAAAAATCACAATGCCTCGGAATTGAATATATATGTCATGGACTTTGGTTCGGAAACTCTTAAAATGTTTGAAAAAGCGCCGCAGGTTGGTGATTTTATATCTTCCGCCGACGAGGAAAAAACAATCAATCTGTTGAAAATGCTGCAGAGTGAAATGAATATGCGAAGAAGTCTGTTTTCCAATTACGGCGGTGATTACACAAGCTATTGTGCAAGCAGCGGTAAAACACTTCCTAACATAGTTGTCATTATTAACAATTATTCGGGATTTGTTGAGCAATACGAAGACATACAGGATGATTTTTCACTTCTAAGCAGAGACGGAGTAAAATACGGCATTTATTTTATTGTTACTGCCAACAGCACCAATGCTGTCGGATATAGAATTCAGCAAAATTTTAAAGTAATGATGACCTTGCAGCTTAATGACCAGTCCGATTACCCGATAATTATCGGCAAAACAGACGGATTAATTCCGTCTGCTTATAAGGGCAGAGGTTTGGTAATGCTTGACAAGGTTTATGAATTTCAAACTGCATATTGCTGTGATGAAAAGAATGTGCGGAACTATATCATTGATTTTTGTAACGAAAAGGCTCGACAAGCTGAAGTCTTTGCAAGAAAGGTGCCTGTTTTGCCAGATAGGGTTGATTTTGGCTTTGTAAGCAATCAAATTGATAAGCTCAACAGAATTCCCGTTGGTGTCGAAAAGAAAAGCTTAAATATTTTATCTGTTAAACTGTCTGATAAGGTTTTGTTTCCTGTACTTGCTCAGGATATCAATGACTCTATCTCATTTGCGGAAGAATTGTCAAAGGTTATTTCAACAGCTGTTCAAACAGAGATAATTGATTCCATGGCACTTTTAAAAACAGCAAATAAGCATGAAAGCCCTTTTGACAATGTTGTTAAGCAGATTTTTGACGATATGGTGAATAGAAACAATACATATTATGATGCCGACATGAGTCTGAATTCACTTTCGTCGTTTTCGGAAAAGGTATATTTTATCTTTGGATATAAGAAGTTTTTTGATAGTCTTACATCGGATTCAAAGGATAAAATGAATGTTTTGCTGGAAAAGGCGGAGAGCTATTACAAATTACATTTTGTTATATTTGATTCCGTAAACAATATTATTACACAAAATTCTAACGGTTGGTATAAGAGGTTTATAAGCGGCTCGGACGGTATATGGATCAGTGACGGATTTGCGGATCAATATGTATTAAAGACTGGTAAGCTTTCAAGAGAAATTTATGAGGAAATCGGATCGAATTACGGTTATGTTATTTCTAAAAACAAGCAATCTTTTGTAAAGTTGCTTACATCAGAGGAGGGTGAGGGATAAATGGACAAAATCCTTGTAAATATCTATATTCCTATTATTACAATGTCATATGATATGCTTGTTCCACCTGTCTCACCGATGTACGAGGTGCTGGGATTAATAAAGAAAGCTGTTGCGGAAATGTCTGATGGTCAATTTATTTCAGACGTAAATAATATTATTTGTTTTCGTGACAGCGGAAAAATAATAGATATTAATTTATTGGTTTTTGAGACGGGAATTCATAACGGCTCAAGACTGATGTTAATATAAAAAAATAGGAGGTAGAATAAAATGGGAAGAAACATTCAGGTTGCTCCTGAACAGTTGGATTCAACCGCTGTAAGAATTGAGAGTTTGGCAGAGGAGTATAAAACCCAGTATGATAAGTTTTATACTGAAACAAGTGCTATGTCTTCGACATTCAGCGGAAAAGCTTTTGATGCTTTTATCACCCAAATCGACGGCTTTAAAGACGATTTTGATAAAATGTATCGACTTATGCTTGAGTATGCTGACTTTCTCAAAAAAGCCGCAAAAGCATACCGTGATACACAGGATGCTGCAGTAGCTCAAGCAAAAAAACTTACAAATTAAAAAGGGGGAAATGTAATGTCTGATGAATTTCGTATATCTACACAAGTGTTGTTAGAAACAGCTGATAAAATTAAGGTTATCAACAATACTTTAGATTCAAAACTTGCAGAAATTAACAAAAGTATGAATGATCTTGAGGCAACATTTAAGAGTGATTCAGCAACTGAAATCAGATCTGCTATGAATTCACTCAAGCCGCGTTTTGCGGAATACAAAGAAGTTGTTGAATCATATGCAAAGCATCTTGTAAATACAGCTCAGAGCTTTGAATCAACAGAAGCGGCAAATGTCGCAAACGCAAGCGCATTTAAAGGAAACTAATAAAAAGCACATATGGGCATTGCCCATATGTGCTCTCAAGTAAAAATGAGGATTGATAATATGAAAAGAATAGTTGCGGTTTTATTGGTATTATGTACGCTTATCGGAATTACAGCGTGTTCGGGTAAAGCGGAAGAAGCACACATGATTAAGGGCGAATTTTATAATTTGTTTTTAAAATCTTTTAACTACTATTCTGTAGACGGAAAAAACTTTGATGAAACTAATGATTATAACATTGAAGCACAAGCGATCGTAGATTGGAAGCTTTTGTCTGAAAAAGAAGCTTTCAAGGGATTAAATAAGGCAATTACCAAGGAAGAAGCAGCATTGGTTTGTTTGAACTCGGTTTATATAAAGAAACAGGGAAATACAGATGATCTAAAAGATGCAAAATTATGCAAGAATCCACAGGAAATGGCAAATGCCGTTGCAACAGGAATAGTCAGCCTTGACAACGGATACATAAACGGAAAAGAAAAGCTTTCATATCAGGAATGTCAGGATATGATTGAAAATACAATGCAGGCTAAGATAAATGGAAGCTTTGATGAAAATCAAGGGATGATCGATTATGCTGCGGCAGATAATTCTATTGCTTTTTCTGCCGCCGATATTGATGAAGGATCGAGCTTTTCCGTAGAGGATTATCCGCCTGAAAGTTCTGTGGAAATTGAATCAGAAAATGTGACAAGTAAAGGGTCTGTTAAAGCTACTTTTTTAAGTCATGTTAACAGTGATAAAGCGGAAATTAAGAATATTGCAGTAAACGATGAATTGTTTAATGTAAAGATTCCAAAAGATTTGTATGATGCAAAGTTTTCTGAGGCAAAAAAAGGTGATTATATTGTTTATACCGGAAATACATGTCTGCCGAAGGTTACAAAACTGAGTTATGAAAATCGAAACAAGATGAATACACCAGGATATTTTATCGAACCATTTGTCGGGTATTTAAAAAGTGTAACCAAGGTGTCTGAAAAGGAATATAATTTGCTACTCAGCAAGCCTTCGGATGAGGAAATAATGGCAAATACTGATGTAACACAGAAAACAATTAAAATCACAAATATTGATTTTGAAAAGAAATCATTGAATTTAGCCGGTTTTAAAATTTTAGTCAGTCCGACCAGCGGCAAGGACGGAGTCAGCGTATCTGCATCAAAGACTTTTAAACTGTCAAAAAATAAATACGGAAATTGGAGAGATCAAAAAGCTGATATTACAGCAACTGCGACCGCTTCAATAGAAAATATGACCGTTACCATGGATAATTTCAAGCACTTTTTCAGAAATGACAACGATTACGCGTATATGAAATTTTCAAGTGATACGACCGAATCTTTTGAACTTAAAACAGGAACGCTTCGCCTTGCCCCGGATTCCAACAGAAACGGTAAGTTTAAATCAAATTTATTGTCTTCTCGATTTACGGACGGGCAGGGAGCAGATAGTATAAAGATTACAAAATTCACAGTGACTGTTCCATATACAGGAATATCTTTTGATATCGGTGTGTATTTGACGATTCAATTTGATGGTCGTATTAAGATTACTTTTTCTCAGGAAGGAAACGGTTTTGCTTTGGAAAAAGTAAACGGTCATGTGAAATTCAGCGCGTTAGAGGCAGAAAAGGATAAAAAAGTCGATGTTCATACGAACCTTGATATCGGTGTCAAGACCGAGGTAAAAATTAACTTTTTATTTGTATCAAATGTATTGTCCGGATATCTGACGATAGGAATGGACATATCAGCAGTATTTTCCGCATTTACAACAGAGAATGACAAGACAACAAAAACTGCCACAGGATATTATAATTACGAACTTGCAAAATCTGATTCAAAGCTAAAATTCTGTTTTGATATATGCGGAAAAATGTATATTTCCGGAGGACTCGAAAATAACAATTTAATTGGAAAAATGCTAAAGAAGCATTATGACTTATCTAAGCTTTCATTTACGATAAAGGGTAATGATCCGGATGGAGGATTAAGCTTACCGGAATTTAGCCTTCATATTGAAGAAATCGGAAAAGTTTCAGAATGCACACGAAAAAATGCTGAAAACTCAGCTGAAAATGATGAGGATAAAAAAGCAGTGAGTGAAGGTAAATTCCTCTTAGAATCGACCAAGCTGACCGTTGTTGACGGTACTTGTAATACAATTAAAATTACCGGAATGCCGATTTCGACAAAAAAAATAAGCAAGAAATATCCTTCGGGAATTCAGGTTCGAGTCAAGGATAAAACAATTGCTGAGGCTGTTTATTCAGAAAAAACAAACAATATAGTTGTTTCATCTTTAAAGCCCGGCAGCACAGAGGTAGAGGTTTATGTTCAGAAGAATAAGAAGAAGGGGAAGGAATATATGCAGACCTTTTCTGTAACTATTTCCGAAAATTCGGATATAGAATATACATCTTTTATTGCAGATGATTTGACTTATGCGGAAAGTCTCAGTATATAATTTTCGGTTAGGAGGGAATTATTATTTATATTCAGCTAATAATTGTATTTATTATTCTTGGATTTTTTGCAGTTCTTCATATAATAACATTGCTTTTGATTGAAAAGATTATAAAAAACAGAGAGTCGTTCTTTAAGAGCGACCATTTGGACAATCGAAAGCAATTGAACAGGCAAAATAAAGAAGAACCTGCCAAAAAGCATGAGCAGTCAGTTGTAATATGCAAAAAATGTTCTACGCCGTATATGGCGAAATACGGAATATGCCCCAAATGCGGAGCAAAACGTTAATTGATGAAAGGGGTTAATTTGTGACTATTAGTATTAACTATGCAAATAATCAGGCAAGCAGAATTTATGAGCAAATAAACAAACTGAATCAATCAAAAAGTCAGCTTTTAACATACAAGTCCTCTCTGAGTTCCTGCTGGAGTGGAACCGAAACACAATATTTGTTCAATTCAATTGACAGCTCTATAAGCAAGATTGACTCTATAATTGTTGCTCTAAAATCCTTGAGTAATTCAGTAAGATCAACTGCCGCAACAATAAAAAGGGAAGACGATGAGGCTGCCGCAAGAGCAAAAGCTGCAAGGATCAAGGCTCAGAAGCTTGAGAAGGCGAGAAAGGACTACAATGAATCCGTCAAAAAATATAAGGACAAGGTTAGTAAAATAAATTCTTTGAAGGCAGAACATAACAGTTCAAAGAATAAGGCTCGCCGAGCAGAGCTGCGAACTGAAATTGAAAAGCTTCAGAACGAATTAAAAAATGACAGAGCGGCGCTTGACGCTAAGAAGCAACTGGTTAACAGTCTGAAAAAATGATTTATTTTTAAGGGCAAAAGAAGGATGATAGAATGAGTGTAATAAAGATAAATGTTTCGGAAGTGCTAAATTCCGGTACTTATATTGTTAAAGCGAAAAGAAATATTTCGTCCGTTAAACAGGATATTTCTGCAATCAGAAGAAATGTCGATTCTCGAATAATGAACCGTAACGGAATTAAAGGCGGTTTTGAACATATTACATACGAACTCGGTTCGCTTGAACGCAAACTTGATAGAATTAAAAATTTTGCAGAAAACAGCGCAAATGAATATTATAGGACGGAACGAAAGGTAAAAAGGTTTTCTGACTCAATATTAAACCGACAAACAGGCTCCAATAAGCATTCCACGGATAAGAGTCTGATACTTTCGCAATTTCTTTCTGCAAAAGACAAAAAAGGCAGACGAAATAAAATTAATATATTCTCATTGGATAGTATTGTGACATCCTGCATCGGAAAATCAAAAGCAATTATAAATAAAACAAAAAAATTATGTAAAAGAATTAAAAAAAGTTATGATGAAAAGGGAAAATGGTATAAAGCACACCAATATGGTAAAGCGATATTGTCTATTGGAAGTGCAGTAATTAAGATCGCTGCATCTGTTGCGGCAATAAGCTCGGGTGTCGGTGTACCGATTGCGATAGTTGCTATTATAAGTGCGGGAAACGATTTCATTAATGCAGCAAATAATATAGCTTATACTTATACGGAAAATTATGATGAAATCGATAAACACAATGCTTTAAAGGACTATCTTGTTCAAAACGCACGGTATATCGGAACAGAAGTGTTAAAAAATGAAGATGTTGGCAAGGGGCTTGGTCAATTGGTATACTCCGGAGTTGAAGCGGTCAGCTTTCTGGATAGTGCAGATAAAATGTTGAAATCTTTTGGTAAAGTCAATACAGTTGTTACAGGAACAGCGAAACATTCCTTTGTTTGGGGTGAGACAAGCTGGGATGATGTTATAGATAACAAAATTAAGTTTAGTTTTGACAAAGATTATTATATAAGAAAAATGTTAAAAATTAACCCTTCATCAAACGGAAATATTATTTATGAAACAGTTAAAGGCGCATATAAAACGAAGAAAAAAGGCGACGAATTGGTTGGAAATATTATAGAAAATATAGAGTAAAGGTGATTGTTATGAAAAATTTGTTACCCATCGGAAGCGTAGTTACCCTTACGGATGCTACAAAAAAAATTATGATTATCGGCACAGATGTAAAACTTGAAGACGATGACACGATTTACAATTATGTCGGAGTTCCATTCCCTGAGGGATATATAGGAAGTGACGTTTTATTTTTGTTCCAAAATGATGATATAGAAAATGTTGACTTCGTAGGATTTGTAAATTCCGAGGTTCAAATTTACAGAACGCAAACGGAAAATGAAGAATAAAGAGAGCTGATTATATAATGAATCTTACCTATGCAATCTTTAGCGACAAGGGAGATCGCGAAATAAATGAGGATTCCGTTGGAAAAGCGAACAATTCTTCGGGAAGCTGTTTTATTTTATGCGACGGACTCGGCGGACACGGAATGGGAGATGTTGCATCAAAACTGGTGGTTAATACTTTTAAAAAAATGTTTATCGCCGGCAATACATGTTCGGATTTTCTGGAGGCTGCTTTTCAAAATGCTCAGAAATTGCTAATGAAAAAACAGGTAGAATTAAAAGCGATGAGAAAAATGAAAACGACGACTGCTGCTGTCGTAATTGATGATAAAAAGGCATATATCGGTTATATTGGTGATTCGAGAGTATATGTTTTTCGCAAGAATAAAATGAAAAAACGTACGCTTGATCACAGTATCCCGCAAATGCTTGTTTTTTCAAAAGAAATAAAGGAAAATGAAATTCGTAATCATCCGGATCGTAATATTCTCTTGCGCGTAATGGGTATTGAATGGGATGAGCCGATGTATGAAATAATGAAACCGATTGCCTTAAAAAAGGACAGGGCTTTTTTGCTTTGTTCGGATGGCTTTTGGGAACTGATCGAGGAAGATAGAATGTGTGCACTTCTCGAAAAAGCGGAAAGCGTGGATGATTGGGTTAATTCTATGGCGCAAACGGTAAAAAACAACGGTGCGAACAGGAATATGGATAATTATTCAGCTATTGCGATTTGGGTTAATAAATGACTGGAGGTGCCTACGCATTTGACGAGCAACAAGGCAATCTATGAAGAAAAAAGTAATAATATATTTGATTTAGCTGTAATTTCAATTGTTGGGGATAGGGACAATCAACAGGATAGCTTTAGCTATATTCTCAACGAAAATGAAGGCGCGGTAATAATCTGTGACGGCATGGGAGGATTTGACAGCGGCGAAGAGGCAAGCAGAACTGCAGTTGAACGCTTTATTTCCGAATATCGGTTCAACGTTGATATTTTTCAGACAGTTCAGCAACTTAAACGAATAACGCTTTCAGCCAATGATGATGTCGGCTCGCTTAAAGCCGATGACGGCGAACCATTGTCGGCAGGAAGCACACTTATTGCTGCAGTTATAAAAATGAACAAGCTATATTGGAATTCTGTTGGAGACAGCCGAATATATTTGCTGCGAAACAATGAATTTGTCCAACTCACGATAGATCAGAATTATCAAACGGTGCTTATCGAAAAGAAAAAAGCCGGATTGATAAGCGACGAGGAATTTGAAAAAGAAAGCTGGAATGGGGACGCATTGATAAGCTATTTGGGCATGAACACCGAGCCTTTGATTGATTATAACGAGACCCCGATTACACTTGAATCAAAAGATTTGCTTATTATGATGACTGACGGCTTATATAAGCTTCTTTCCGATGATGAAATTATGACTGTTATGAAAAAGCATTCTGATATCAATGAAGCAATTTGTTTGTTGGAGCTTAATGCACAGCGACGTGCACAAGAGAAAAATATAATTAGGGATAATATGACTGTGGCACTTATTAGAATTAAATAATGGAGGATCTTATGAAAGAGTTGGTTGTTCAATGTACAAACGGACATTTTTTTGACAGTAATCTTTATGAAACCTGCCCACATTGCGGAGCATATCCTGTGCCGACGGGTAATACAGAACCGGATATAGTTTTAGGGCCTATTGCCCATAGCAAAAAAAAGAAAAAGAAATTTTCACTTTTCGGAGCTCGTAAGAATGACGAGGAAATAACTCAAGTTCCGACAAGTATGGAGATTTTAAACGGTATGTCGAACTCCTATAATTCAGAGCCATCGGATTTTGATTTATTAAACAATAATTATCAGAACAATGAAGAAGGTAACGGTGAGTCTTGCGGCAAGAAAGATTGTAAAGACATTATAACTCGTGATATGTGGGGAGGAGATTTGTTAAACAAAGATAACGATGTTGACTGTAATGATTTTGAGGATTCGCCAATAGAAAATGACGTGGAGTCTCTTGATTGTAATAATTTCAATAAAGAAAATGAACCGCAAACGAAAAAAAACGATTTGAATTCGGAGGAAGAGATAAACAAAAAAGAATCATTAGTCGATGTTGTTAAAAAAGCATCGGCAAATGCCGACGGAAAAACGTTTGGATATTTTATGGCAACAAGTCATGAAAAAGAAATGAAAAAAAATAGTACCGTTTCATCAGAACCGGTTGTAGGCTGGTTGGTGTGCATACATGGTCCGCATTTCGGTGAAAGCTTTAATATATCCACGGGAAGAAATACAATAGGACGCAGTCCGAATAATAAAATTATTATAGCTAATGATCAGGCGATTTCAAGAGAGAAGCATGTGTTGTTGATTTATGAGCCGCGAAAAAGAGATTTTTACCTAAGTGCAGGTGACGGAACGACATTAAGTTATGTAAATGGTGAGGCTGTACTTGATCGAAAATTGCTTTCTAAAAATGATATAATCGAAATGGGAAGCTGTAAGTTCTTGTTGTTCCCTCTTTGCGGAGAAGATTTTTCGTGGGAAGAATACATATCTAAGGAGCAGCAATAAATATGAAAAGATGTTACTCATGCTTTCATCAATTCGGAGACGAGTTTAATATTTGCCCGTATTGCGGTCAAAAATACAGTCCACAGCCTAAGGAGCCGATATACCTTACTCCGGGAACTATACTTGCTCAAAGATATGTTATAGGACAAGCCGTGGGTGCCGGTGGCTTTGGTATTGTATATAAAGCGTGGGATTCAAAGCTTGAAACAATTGTGGCTATCAAGGAGTTCTTTGTAACGCATATAATGACAAGAGCTGCCGGATTGAATAATGCCATAGTTTCCAAGAAATCTCAGACAGAATATGAATACAGGAAAAAACGTTTTCTTGCCGAGGCGCGCAATATGGCGAAATTCGGTTCGCATAGAAGTATTCCCAATGTTTTTGAGTTTTTTGAGGCTAATAATACGGCGTACATAGTAATGGAGTTTCTTAACGGAATTGCGCTGAATAATTTTCTTACAAAAGTAGGCGGTAGGGTAGACGTGGATTTTGCAATCGCTGTTGCAAATGAAGTAGGCAATGCTCTGCGGTCTTTACACGGAGAAAAAATAATTCACAGAGACGTTGCACCGGACAATATTTTTATTTGTACAGGCAAAAATGTTAAGATCAAGCTGATGGATCTCGGCGCCGCAAAGCTTCAAGACAGCACCGATGATGTTATTGATATTGTTTTGAAGCCGGGCTTTTCTCCACCTGAGCAATATGATAATACAAAAAACATCGGACCGTGGTCTGATATTTATGCTCTCGGAGCGACGATGTACACTATGTTGACGGGGGTTAAACCGGACGAGTCAACAAACCGAAAAATTGCGGATGATCTGCCGAATGTGAATGAGTTAAATCCTGCGGTCTCTGAAAATCTTAACAATACAATAATGAAAGCAATGGCAATAGACAAGCATATGCGTTTTAAGTCGATCGATGAATTTTTGCTTGCGCTCAACGGGGAAAAGAAAATTGTTCCGCTTGCCACGGAACGAAAAAAAAGGAAACTCAAAAGGTTTTCCGGCATTGTGGCAGCCTGTGTTATTTTAGCAATCATTTCAACAGTCGTTTTTAAATCTTATTCAAATAGTAAGGCGAGGGAGTATCTCGATGAGGCTGTTGTAACCATATGGGTAATGGATAAGGGTGAAAATGATTCGAGCGGGCAGAAAAGCGCCCTTAAAATGCTTTGCGAAGATAATTTTAATAAGCAGGCAGGCAACGAAAAGGTAACGGTTATTTTTGTGGAAATACCTGAGGATAAATACCTTGAAAAACTAACTGAGGCATTTCAAGGCGGGGGAGAAAATGCCCCGACGTTGTTTGAATCAACGGTAATCGAGGACAGTTATGTTTCTTCAATAGCGGAAAGTCCGACCGAGGTAATTGATTCGTCTGAGTTTAAAGAATGTGAAGTCCTGAAAAAAAATTACAATAAATGCTATCCGAGTAAACGTAAAATACCGTTAGAAATTAACGTACCGCTTGGCTTTGTTTTGGGTGACAGCAAAAGTGAAAATCAAATAGAGCTTTCCAATGGTTTTGATGAATTTGCAACATATAATTTCTTTGTTGATCAGGATATGTCCGAGTATATGAAGACCCCCTATTCGTATACAGAAACGACTTTGGATGCATTGCGAGCTAAAGACGGTGTTACTAATACGGTTTTCCTTTCCTCCTCCGAAAAGTGGTATGAAATAAACAAGCTGAATTTTGATGAGAGTGATCATTTTGACACCCGGTGCTTTTATACGGATCAGGATACAGTAAATTGTGAGTTTACCTATGAATGGAGTATTTCAAAAACTGCTTCACCCGAGCAAAAAAAGGCAGCCGAGAAGCTTTTGAGATATATGATGAAACCCGATTATCTATCAAAAATCTGTTCAAAAAATGTTACGGTGAATCCTGAGGCACTCGGACAGAGCTTTGCAAATATAAAGGAAAATTATTCAAAATTTATTTTTGAGGAGAAATAACAATGAGCAAAAGATGCTTAGGATGTATGGAAACATATGATGATAATTTCAATGTTTGTCCGCATTGCGGATATGTAAACGACAATAAAACTGAAGAAGCAATACACATGACTCCCGGTTCTAAGCTTCATAACCGATACATAATAGGAAGGGTTTTAGGTTATGGCGGTTTTGGTGTTACATATATCGGCTGGGATGAAAAATTGGAACAGAAGGTTGCAATTAAGGAGTATCTGCCTGGAGAGTTTTCAACAAGAATGCCGGGTCAGACAAAGGTTTCGGTTTTCAACGGAGAAAAAAGTGAGCAATTCAGAGACGGTATGAAAAAATTTGTCGATGAAGCTAAAAGGCTTGCAAAGTTTCAAAATGAAGCGGGTATTGTTAAGATATTTGACAGCTTTGAAGAAAATGAAACCGCGTACATAATCATGGAATATCTTGACGGAATAACGCTTAAACAGTATCTTGAAGAAAACGGAGTTATGGACGAGGACACGGCAGTTAATCTTTTGATGCCGGTTATGCGTTCCTTGCAGGTCGTGCACGCAGAGGGAATATTACACCGTGATATCGCTCCCGACAATATTTTCCTCACAAAAGACGGTGAAATAAAGCTGATAGATTTCGGCGCATCAAGGTATGCGACTACTTCACACAGCCGAAGTCTTACCGTTATTATTAAGCCGGGCTTTTCTCCGGAGGAGCAGTACAGAAGCAGGGGAGACCAGGGTGCCTATACGGACGTTTATGCACTTTCGGCAACGTTGTATAAGATGATAACAGGTAAAACTCCGCCCGATGCAATGGAAAGGCGGGCGAAATACGAGAATCAAAATAAAGATATACTCATAGAGCCGCATAAAATCGTTAAAGATATCTCTCGTAATCGTGAGGTGGCGATTCTTAACGCCATGAACGTACGAATTGAAGACAGAACTCCCGATATTGAAACGTTTATTCAAGAGCTTTATGCCGACCCGCCTGCAAAAAGACGCAGCGGTAAAATTAAAAAAATTGATATTTATTCATGGCCGCTTTGGCTTAAAATTCTTGTACCGTCAGCGGCAGCATTGCTGATAACCTTTGGCATACTTGTTTTGACGGGTGTAATTGATTTCAAGTCTATGTTCAATGCAGAGATAGACGGATTTGTTTCGGTTCCGAAAATTGTAGGTGAAAATATTGATTCCGCTGAGAGCATGAGCGAATTTAAAAAGGAGGAGCTCCGGCTTAAAAAGGGTGTCAAGAAGTTAGACAGCGGTGAAGAATTGGATATAATTATTACTCAAAATCCGTTGGAAAACGAGCTTGTCCCAATAGGTTCGGCGGTATTCTATAATTATAGCGGCGGCAACGAGGAGGATTATAAGCTTGAAGAATCCGCTGACGGTACAAGCCTTAAATTTAAGAATACGTTTGACGGATTGAGCAAGGATCAGCTTATTGAAGGTCGAACGATTGAGGAATATTTGACCGAAGAAGGATACAATGTTCGGACAAAAGAGGAATACAGCACCGAGTATCCGACGGCGGGTACAATTATCAGAATTGAAACAGACAACGGAACAGTTATAAAGAGCGGAACAGAGGTTGCAAAAAATGCTACTATTGTAATTGTTTATTCTAAGGGCGAAGCACCGATTGATGTTCCTAATGTTGTCGGAATGAAGCTTGATGAGGCGAGAAATGCCTTGCTTGCAGCAGGATTCAGCAATATCAATGTCGAGCCGAAGCAGACGGACTCCGTTGAAGAAAATACTGTTCTTGAACAAAATCCGACATCGGGAACAAAGATTGCTCCTGCGGAGGCAATTGTTCTGCAATATGCAACGCCCGAACCGACTGCGGCTATTGCCGATGTCAGCGGATTTACGGAAGCGGAGGCTAAGGATGCCCTGAAGCTTTTCGATGTTTATGTTCAAGGGATTTATGATTCTCAGATTGCAGAAGGAAAAGTAATAAAAACCGTACCCGAGGCAGGTCAGCAGAATGTCAAGGGCGAAAAGGTCGTTGTTTATATAAGCAAGGGCCCTCAGCCGGTAAAGGTTAGCTTTGACTATGATGGTGCGGATAACAATAACGGTTCTGGAAGTGAAACCAAGTATTTCGGAAAGGAATACGGAGAACTCCCGACGCCGTCAAAAAGAGGTTATGTCTTCTCGGGTTGGTACTTGTCAAAGTCATGGACTGCATATGTTTCAAAGAACACTTTAGTTGAAAAATCGGAAGACCATACACTTTATGCAAGGTGGACGGCAGGAAAATACACTGTCACATTTGATTCAACCGTTGATCGTATAGCTGTGGATTATAAATCAACTTATAGTGATTTGCCTCGTCCTCAAAAGACAGGATATGATTTTGTTAATTGGCATCTCGGAAGTGTCACCGGCGATGTTATTAAGAATGGAAGCCACGTAGAAACGTCATCAGACCATAAGCTTTATGCAGAATGGAGGGCAAAGGAGTATACGGTTACGCTCGTTGCAAATGGCGGAACCTTCAGCAACTCGGCTACAACTGCCTCGAAGACTGTTACTTACGATTCGACATACGGAAGTTTGACACAACCGACCTTTGCAGGAAAGGTCTTTGTTAAATGGCATCTTGAAAGCATAAACGGTAGTGAAATAAAAAGTACAGACAAGGTTAAGACTGCTTCAAATCATAGGCTGGTTGCCGAATGGAAGAATGCCAAGTATACGGTTACGCTCGTTGCAAACGGCGGAAAGAATATACCGTCATCTATCAGTGTAGAATATCTTGGATATTATAATGACTTGCCCGATTCACCGTCAAAGGATTATTGCACCTTTGCAGGCTGGTATGATTCACAAGATCATAAATATACAAGCTCAACTAGGGTTGCGATTACATCAAATCAAACCCTTTATGCACGTTGGAAGGGAAATCCGACAAGCGACTGGATTGAGGCAGGAAAAATGCCGAGCGGAGCAAAGATTGTTGATACCAAGTGGACATATACTCTTCGTGAAACTAAGACAAGCTCGAGTTCATCTTTGTCAGGCTGGACACAGATTGGTAAGCAAAAAAATGGATATAATGAAAATGTAATTGGTCCAGTATACTCTGACCCAAGCAATAGCGAAAGAAAAGTTACTTCTGAATCATATATTTCCGGATATAACAAAAAAACAGAGTATAATTATACTAGATACACAAACAGCAATTATAATCATTTTGGTCCTACAAAAGCGTATTGGGGAAATGTGTATTGCGGAATATATCAAGAGAGAGGCTGGGGTGGAAAACTTTCGGTATTTGGTTCGGAAAATAGCAATCAGGCTGGATTTTTCTATAAGTATAACAAGTCGAATGATCCATGGTATAATGAAGTTACAAGGGAAGTCAATGATTCTCCGATTTACTCTACTCGTTGGTACTATCAAGAGCCAAAATATTCTTACACCTATGAACGATATACACACAATCATGAAGCCACAAGTGACCCCACCGGTAACAATGTTTCAAATGTTAAAAAACTTGTAAAATATATTGCCAAATAAAACTTTACAGCCTTCAAATCTGAGATTAAATGTTCAATTTGAAGGCTGCATTTGAAATCAAGTAGAAAAGGGATTCTTTATAATATCAAAGTCAATTTTATTTCCGTATGGCATTCTTTGCTGTCTAATCCCTTATATATGAATATTTTTGATAGCTTTAACATGATTTGCAATTAACACTCTCGATAGTTATGATTCTAAAGCAAATGATTTGAAAAAAAATATGGACATATGACGAAAGGAATGATAAAATATTATTTATGGAAATAAATGTGAAACAAGGATTGTTGAAAATGGAGTTTGAGAGAAATAATTGTTAATAGGTGCGTCGTGCTGCGGTAGGATAACTGCGGCACGGCGGCTTTTACTTTTGTGCTATTTTGAGGAGGAAGAACGATGAAGAAGATTATGAAGAGAGCCTTTGCGGCGGTTATTGTTGCGGTAATGGTTTTGTGTGCCGCACCGCTGAGCGGCATTGCCGATTTTATCACAACCGCACAGGCGGCAGGGGGATACAGGGTTGGTGATACCTTGTATTTTGGACGTTATCCACAAGGAGAGATAACCGACAATTTTGAAATGAGTGAAATAATTCAGAATAATATGGATGAAAACGGTGTTATTTCTTATAATGGAATTCTTTACTATCGTGAAGGTAAGCGTATATTTGAATATTCACCGATTCAATGGCGAGTTATATCGATTGCAAGTGATGGAATTTACGTTATGTCAGAAAAGATTCTTGATTGTAAGCCGTATGATGATAACGACTCTTGTATATGGGCACAAAGCACATTAAGATCATGGCTTAATAATTATTTTTATAATTTTGCTTTTACAAAAAATGAAAAGCAGGCGATTATAAATACTCATCTAATTAATGAAGATAATCCGAGGTGGTATACGGATGGAGGAGCGGATACATATGATAATGTATGGATTCCATCGGTTACAGATGTAGTTGATAAAAGTAATGGGTTATCGGAAGATTATACATATGATAATTCGGAAGATAATGAACAGAGAAAAGCAAACGGCACTATGTATTCTCCAGCTGATAAATGGTGGCTTCGTACTCCGGGATATAGGAACTATTCGGGAAATAAGGACTGTTACTGTTCGATGGTTAATGAGTACGGACAAGTTGAGGGATGTATTAACTATAATTGGCTTTATTATGGAGAAACTGCATCTACACAGCGCGGCGTCCGCCCTGCAATGAAGCTTAACTTAAACTCGTCCTCATATAAAGTTAAATCCAACTCAAATTACTCAATCAAAGTTGTTGACGATACGACAGGTCAGCCTGTAAGCGGTGCATCAATCTCCTTTGAGGGCAATACAATCAAAGCCGGCAGCAACGGTTCAGCTTCGTTAAGAACCTCGGATACAAGTTCAAGTACCTCTGCCGTCAGAATATCGGCGAAAGGTTATGCAACGCAAACATTACGACTGTATGAGTTGAATCCGTACTCTATGAATACAATAAACCTGTCTTCGGAGTCGAATCCGGTTTCAATGGCGCTTGCGGATTTATATCTCAACGGTGATGAAATTAAAGGTCCTACTGTTAGCATTCTCGGAAAAACATTCCCGTTGTTTAAATTCAGCGGAGGTATCAATATCCCACTAAGTGACATTGTGAAAGTGAATGTCAGTACGGAAAACGACACAAGGAATAAAACAGCAAAATATATTCTCGGAGTAAATTCAAGTTATTCCGTTGACACTGATTCAGCGAGAAGCGAAGATTATCAAAATTTCAAAGATTTTTATAAATCTGCACTCGGCGGTTCAAATCAAAATGCGCTGAATAAGTACAACAAGCTGAGAAGATTCTTAAAGGATGAAGACGGCAGCTTGGGCTTTAGCTGCGGAATAAAATTTGCCGGATATTTGGAATTCAGCTACGCCACAGGAAACATGGTGCTTAAAGACGGCGGTATAATTGTGACTGCCGAAGCGGCGGTCAGTACCGATGTTCCTTTTGCGGGTATTTGCTATGCCACATTCAAAATCGGCGGCGAATTCAGCGGAGATTTAAATTTATCACAAACATCAAGCGGTTTGCTCAGCGCCTCCACAAAATTGAGCATAAGCGTTAAGCCTACAATAGGCGTCGGTGCAAAGCTTTTGATGAAAGACCTTGCGAGCATTGAAGTCGGAATTGACGGCAAATTTACAGGAGCTTTAGAAATTCCTGCCGATTCATTCAGAAATGCCTTTTCATTATATCTTTCCGCACAATGTTATATTAAAGCAAAAGCACTATTCTTGTTTGAAAACAAATGGTCAACCAATTTTCCGAACCTTGAATTGTATCCGAATTTCGGTCAATTCCAAACCTCTTCCGCCGGCTCTTTTGAAATTGACGAAAACGGAAATGTTGTAACAATTGACGAAAGCGACCTGAAGCTTATTGACAGAAGCTATAATGATAATAAGCAATTCCATACTTCGTCCGTAACAGGGAACGATTATCTGAACGATACTTCGGTATATCCTTACGGCTATCCGGAGCTTGTTCAGCTTGATGACGGCAGAGTTATGGCTCTCTATCTTTATGATGACGGAACAAAGTCGGATATAAACAGAACGACACTGTACTACAGCATATATAACAACAATCAATGGAGCGTTCCGCTTCCCGTGAACAATTCGGGACTTGCTGATTTCCCCGTTAAGGTTTGCTCAAGCGGCAACAAAATCTATGCCGTTTGGCAGAGACCTGCCGAGGTTATGCAGGATAGCTATGAGGTAGAGGATGTTGTCGATAAGACCGAGCTTGTTTATGCCGAATTTAACGGAACGACATGGACAAAGCCTGTCACAATAGACACGGCAGGCAAATATCAGATGCTTTATTCAATAGCAGAAAAAGACGGCAAGGTTGCTGTTGAATGGTCGGAAAACAGCGAAAACAACTATACACTTGAGAGCGGTACCACAACGGTTTATTACAAAACGCTTGCCGACGGAGCATGGAGCGACGTCACAACAGTTGATTCAGGAAAGGGAATTGCCGACGCTTCGATCGGTTTTGCAGGCGATAATATAAAGGTCGTTTATTCCGTTGATGCGGACGGCGACCTTACAACCGCCAATGACAGCGAAATATATGTCAACGGCACAAAGCTGACAAGCAACGAGGTTGATGAGGGCGAAATATCATATCAGAACGGCAAGTTCTATTGGATTCAGGGAGCGGAGCTGTTTGAATATGACGGCGGCACTCTTAACAATACGGGGCTTAAGATTGAAAATGACTACCGTGTTCTTAACAACGGAAAAACAACGGCGGTTACTTCGCTTGTAACGGACGGCTTCAAAAACGAGCTTGTTGTTGCTTATAAAAACGGAAATACATACACAAAGCCGGTTGCCCTCACCGAGTACGGCAAGCACATTGGATATTACGATGCGATTCTGAACAGCAACGGCTCGATATCGGTTCTTGCGGATGTTGATAATCTCAGCGGAAATAAGGACGCATACCCGTACACAACAACGGATATGGTTTGCGATATTATCAGCGGAAAGAAAGATCTCGGAATAGAGAATGTCACTGTCAGCGATAATGTTTCGGTCGGCTCAACCGTTACCTTCGACGGAACGGTTACCAACAGCGGAACAACTCCGATTGATTCGTATTCCGTTTTCATAAAGGACAGCAAGAATAATGTTCTGACGGAAAAGCCTGTGTATGATACGATTCTTCCCGGCGAAAGCAAGCAGTTTTCCGTTGACTACACATTGCCGGTAGGTTTTGCAAAGCAGGACGTAACCGCAAGTGTAAGCGTTGACGGAGATGCAAACGATGCGAACAATTCAAAGTCCGTCACCGTCGGCTATACGGATATTGCTGTTGCAGAAGCGTCAATTGCGAGAGACGGAACAATTACGGCGACGATAGTTAACAACGGTATTGAAACCGCAAAAAATGTCAGCGTCAAGTATAATGTTATAGACGGAGCGTCAAAGACCTTGCTTTCAACATTCTCCGTCGGTACGGTTGCCGCAGGCGAGATAAAAACGGTAACATATTCGGTTCCGGCGGCGTATCTCAAAATTGAGAACAGCTACTGCGTTAATAAATTTGAGCTTGATGTTACAACGGATTCCGAGGAGCTGTCTGTCGCAAACAACACATATGATGTCGTTTATGCGCCGATTGCGGTTGAAAGTATATCGCTTAATACATCCACTCTTTCGCTTGAATACGGCCAAACGGCACAGCTTGTTGCAACCGTATATCCCTCAAACGCATTTAACAAGGGTGTTCATTTCGTAAGCGATTCAACCGATGTTGCAACGGTTGACGACAACGGCAATATTATCACCGTCGGCAGCGGAACGGCAATTATTACGGCAATTACCGATGATGGCGATTATATCGCACAGTGTCAGGTGACCGTTTCCATTAAGGTAAAGGGTGTTGACCTTGACCAAAAGGACATCACGATTAATGTCGGCAACACAATTGCGTTAAAAGCAAATATTAATCCTGATGTTGCGAGTGATAAAACCGTGGAATGGACTTCTTCGGATACATCTGTTGCAACAGTCGATAAGGACGGCGTTGTAAGGGGCGTAAAAACAGGAAGTACAACAATCACAGCAAAAACAAATGACGGAGGTTTTGAGGCAAGCTGTACGGTCAATGTAATAAACGCAGTTATGGGAATAACGATTTCAGATAACAGTATTATGCTTTATCCGAACAAGACTAAACAGCTTAAAGCGAGTGTTACTCCTGCCGATGCCGATAATCAAAGCATTACATGGGAAAGCAGCGACGACGATGTTGCAACAGTAAGCACAACAGGTCTTGTTACGTCGGTCGCACCCGGCACGGCAACGATTACGGCAAAATCTGTTGACGGCGAATACACTGCAACCTGCACGGTTACGGTAGGTAAGCATGTATCTTCGGTTATCCTCTCCGATACCGAGCTTACCATGCCGGCAGGAACGAGCGAAACGCTTTATGCAACCGTTATGCCGCTTAGCGCATTTAACAAAACCGTTACATGGGTTTCGACAAATCCCAAGGTCGCAGCGGTTGACGAGGACGGTAATGTCAAGGCTTTAAAAGCAGGCACTACAACTGTTATTGCATACTGCGAGGACGGAGATGTTACAGCAAGCTGTGTTGTTACGGTTACTAATACTGCGACCGGCATTGAAATGTCCGAAAGCGAGATTTATATCGCAAGAAACAGTCAAAAGCAGTTGAACGCAACGGTAAAACCGGATACGGCGGAAAATAAAAATATAACATGGGAAAGCAAATATCCGGAAATTGCAACGGTTGATTCAAATGGACTTGTAACTGCAAAAATGGCAGGAACCACTATTGTTGTCGCAACCTCTGCCGACGGTGAGTTTAAAGCTTATTGCTCAGTTAAGGTTGTAGGTGTTGATGCTGTTTCTACCGCAAGCATAGATTATGCTACGGGAATAATTACCGGCTTGTCATCAAACCTTAATTCACTTGATAATTATATTGAAGTTACTGACGAAAGCTGCAAGCTTAAATATGATAAGCTTGGCACAGATTCGATTGTGTATCTTACAAGAAACGATGAGGTAATTGATGCATACACTGTTGTTCTTTTCGGCGATGTCAACGGTGACGGATGGTATGACGGTCGTGATGCTGTTACGGTTAGTATGATTGCTAACGGTATGCTCACCCGTGAGCAGGTCGGCGAGGCTGTTTGGATGGCAGCTGACTGCAACCACGATGGAAAAATTGACCAAGCCGATGTTGATTTACTCAATCAGGCCGGCTTGCTTCTTTCGAGTGTTGATCAGACGAAGCCGACAGAGGAATTGCTCAAAACATCTTCGGAGTACAACGAATATCTTAACCTGATTGACCAGAGTGTTGAAGTCAAGAGCGACGAGCCGGAGAATGATGAAACGGAAGCCCCGTTGTTACACAAAAGATGGATAGATAAATTGATAGATTTCATTCTATACGTCATAAAAAATATCATTATGATATACATAAGAATATATTGATTTTTATCCTCCGAGTGCAAATCTCGGGGGATATTTCAATATTTGTTTATTTTGCATAAAAATATATAAGTGTGACAAAAAATACTTTTTTGTTGTTTTTTGTCACACTGTTGCGAAATTAAATTATATTATATATAATAAAAAAGTAACTATGTTGTTTTATATTATTTATAAACAATGTTGCCTACGTTTATCTTGTATTATTTGTAGGAGGATTAAAATGAAAAAGATTATTTCAATAATTGTATTAATTATTATATTGGTTACTTCTACTTCCATTGGTTGTATTAGTGCTTATGCGGTGCCGATAGCTGCAAGTGGTTCATGCGGTACAAATACTACTTGGAAAATTGATAAAAATGGAGTTCTCGTTATTAGTGGTAATGGACCGGTTACAGCTCATCCTTGGTGGACTGAAAGAGAAGCTTATTTGCTTGTTTGGTGGCCAATTTTTAAGTATGAGATAAAAGAAGTTATTGTAGAAGAGGGAATTACATCAATTTGTGCAGAAGCGTTTCGTTCGTGTAGTTCTTTAACATCATTAACTTTACCTAAATCTCTGAAAAAAATTGAACCAATGGCTTTTGAGGCTTGTGATAATTTAAAAAGTGAAATTGAATTATCAAAAAATTTTGAACGTCTTGGAGGAGGAGCCTTTGGCGATACTCCGTTAAAATCATTAACTATCAAAAATCCTGCATGCAAAATTGTTGATAAAGGGTGGTATGGCGGAGTTGAATATGATACGGATCCTATGTTTGGTACATATGACCTTAATTATAGAGGAACAATATATGGATTTGATGATTCAACTGCTCAGGAATATTGTTTTAATTCAGGTGCAACATTTATATCGCTTGATAGTGCATTTAAAGATTTTTATAATGAAATATATATTCAAACAGTAAAGGACTATATTGATTCAAATGATTTTAAACAAACGATTAATGAAAAAAGATGGGCAAAAATTATTAGTGAAGGCACTAATAGCACAAGCGACAAAGTTTCTCAGTTTTGCTGGAATCTTGTTCATAATTTTGGAAATGTAATAACCTTAAAATTTAAAGATATGTATATTTCGGGAGATTGTTCTACAAGTGAAAATCCTTATGACTTGATAATTACCGAAATGATTTGCTCAAGTAAATACATAAAAAGCTTTGGTTCATTATTCGATAAATATATTCAAAAAGATTCTAAAGTTGCATTTGAAACGGTCGAAAAAATATTTCAAAATGACTCCGATTGGTCTTATGAAGGTTTTGATCTTGAACTTGAAATACCGCATATTGTTGATGCAAAAGCATATGATGAGAATAACGCATTTCATAAAGCAATAGGTAATTATTTAAAGGCGAAGGGTAAAGATAAATTTACATTTTTTAATGGAATTTCATTTTGGAAACAAACTGTTGAGATGGGTGGCGATATTAGTACATTAGTTGATGCTTTTATTAAGTGTATGAATTATAAAATAGCTATTGATGCTTTTGCCGATGCAAACAGCATTTATATTGACTTTTTTAAGGAAATGGCTAATGTAATGGGTTCTGATAATCAATACTTTACAGATACAATAAATAAATATGTCTCGTTCGCTCAAAGTGACTGTGCCAAGGATGCACTGTATGAAAAAATTATTGATGAGGGACTAAAGGTTTTGGATGACGTTGCATTAAATGATATATTCAAGGAGACGTCCAAATCAATGATATATTATGGCTTTGTTAATATTTTGAAAATGGGGCAAGAAGCAGCTAAACAAGTCGCATCAAAACTATATGCTGCGATATGGGCGTATGATACTGGATTAAAATTGGCTGATATGCTTACTAACATTGATGATAAGATGCAGTGTAAGACTCTACTTCATGCCAATGGGGTGTTTGAAGATACAGCAAAAATTGCTCTTGATAATATAATCTACAAATTTAATAATAGTCAGACCATTACAAACGCCAGGCTCGTTGATAATGCTATTGAAATACTGAAAATGGCAGAGTTGTACTCGCTTGACAAATATACAAAACTTTTGCAAGCAGATCAGGATGCTTTAATTAACGCACCGATTAGTTGGTACAGAAACAAAATTTTAAATTTAAACTCAAATTATCGCGACCATACTGAAGAGATTGGTGCAGTTGTTGAATTGAAAGCTGATTGGGAAAAAGTGGGCATTACTCCATGTATGCGCGAAAGAATTTTGGATGAAATTAATAGATTTGATACATATGTAGTTGCATGTCCGACCGATGTGTTTGTCTATGACAAGTTGGGAAATACAGTTGTAGAGATTGTTAACAACGAAATAATAAAAAGAGTGGATTGCGAAGCTATCATTGTAAATGACATAAAATCAGTTTGTCTTCCCGCAGATGAAGAATATACCTTAAAAATTGTTTCTACCGCTGATGGTACGATGGATTATTATACAAAAACATATGATAGTAATAGAAATGAATCGTTTAACCGCTTTACGGATTTGACAATCAAAAAGAATGATTATTTTGATGATCAACGTGATGATAAACATACCACACTTATTCAAAACGGTACAGATGCTATAATTTCGGATACTTGTACAGACTTTGATCCATCGATTATTTCGACAAATACTAACATTGAAAGAGTAAGCGTTTCTCCAGATAATGAATTGTATTCAGAAATGGACGGTGTTTTGTATAACAAAAACAAAGAGAGTCTTATTGCGTACCCAAAAGGAAAGAAAGATAGTGTTTACACAATACCGGAATCTGTGAAACATATTTCACCTGAAGCGTTTTATACAAATAGCACTTTAAGTCAAGTCGTTTTACCATTATCTTTACAGAGCATAGGAGCAGATGCGTTTAAATCATGCACAATGCTTGATACAGTAAATTTTAAAGGAACGATTGATGAATGGGTTAATATATCATTTGAAAACGAGTATTCCAATCCATGTAATTGTGCACAAAATCTGTACTTAAACGAAAAGCTGCTTTGCGGAGATGTTTCAATTTCAAAAGACATTTCAAACTTTACTTTTGTTGGCTTGTCAAATATAACATCGATTACATTTTCTGATGAAGTGAAAAAAATTGGGAAATATGCCTTCTTAAACTGCTATGGATTGACGAAACTTGTAATCCCAGGTAATGTGTCTGAAATCGGAATGGGATCATTTAAAGGGTGTAACAACCTTGTATCTGTAAATATACCTTTTGTCGGAACAAGCGAGAGTGCAACCGGAGCTAACGGCGTATTCGGAAGCATATTCGGAAGCACAAGCAGTTCAACGTCCGGCACGACAAAACAGAGCTATGATTCTTCAAACAGCTCTTACTATTATATTCCAAGTACATTGAAATCTGTTACAATTACAAATGCAACGAAGATTCCATATGGAGCATTTGATAATTGTTCTATGATCACTGACTTGTCTATTCCGAAATCCGTTGCAAGTGTCGGAGAAAATGCTTTCAGAGGTTGCACAGGACTTAAGAAACTTTCTATTCCTTTTGTCGGTTCAAGCAGAACTTCTACTGGATATTCGAGCACATTCGGTTATCCGTTTGGTTATAGCAGCAGTAGCGTTGACGGCTATACATCTCAATATTATGAATCGTCGAAATGCTATTATTATAACATTCCGTCAAGTATAGAGGATGTTGAAATAACCGATCAGTCAACAATACCGTATGGAGCATTTTATAATTGCTCAAAAATCAAAAATATTAGATTGAACAAAGTTATTACCGATATTTCGACCAGTGCATTTTTCGGATTGAGCGGAATGGAAAATGTCTATTTTGATGGTTCGCTGGAAGAATGGTGTAATATTAACTGTACCTCGTATAGACCGAATTATTATGCTAATCACTTATATATTAACGGCGAATTGCTTCATGGCGAGCTTGTAATTCCGAGTACAATAACGAATGTTCCGAGTTATGCATTCGCAGGTGCAACGGATATTAGTAGCATTAAACTCAGCAGTAAGTTATCTTCTGTTGGAGCGAATGCTTTTATTAAATGTAACGGTTTAAATAGAGTGGAATTTGAGGGAACATTGGATGAATGGATGAATATAACGTTCATGAATTGTTCTGCAAATCCTAACTATTATGCAAATAATCTGATTGTTAACGGTCTGCCGGTTTCAGGTGAAATTACAATACCGGAAAACGTTACATCAATTCCAGACGCTTCATTTGCCGGTTGTAATGACATTACAAAAATTAACTTTAGTGAAAATATTACCTCTATTGGGAATTATGCATTTTACAGTTGTAAAGCATTAACTGAAATTGTTATTCCGGATTCGGTAAAAAGCATAGGTAGTAATGCATTTGCTTATTGCAACAATGTTAGTGAAATTACACTTGGAAAAGAAATAACAGAAATTGATGATAGCGCATTTAAATCATGTAGTAATTTGAAAACGGTAAATTATAATTGTACCAACTGTACCTATGCAGGGTTTTGTCCAATACTTGGACCAAATCAGTATGCCGTTTTTGTAAATTGTTCGAAGCTTAGTAATTTTAATATTGGAAAAAATGTAACACAATTGCCAAATAATTTATTAAACTCATGTTCATCAATAAAAAATATTACAATTCCCCAAAGCGTTACATATATAGGAAATCGGGCGTTTTATTGTTGTACGGGACTTGAGAATGTTTATTATGAGGGAACTTTAGATAATTGGTGTGGAATAGTATTTAAAAATTCATATTCTAACCCGTGTTATTATGCTGACAATTTGTATTGTGACGGAAAGCTTGTTTCCGGAGACATTACGATTGCAACTGATGTTAACGACTATGCATTATATAATTCGGCATCAATAACCAATGTTACTCTTACTGATAACGTTAAAAAGATTGGTAACTGTGCATTCCAAAAATGTACATCTTTAAATAATGTCACTATTCCCGATAGCGTTACATATATCGGAAACTATGCTTTCTCAGGTGATTCGAATATTGAATCCTTTTCGTTGCCTAAATCCTTGACAACAATAGGTAATGGTGCATTCCAAAATTGTACATTAATAGATGACATTGTTATTCCGGAGAACGTGACGAATATCGGTGCTTCTGCATTTTACGGATGCAACAATCTCCAAAAAATTACATTGCCTTTTGTCGGAACAAGCGAGAGTGCAACCGGAGCTAACGGCGTATTCGGAAGCATATTCGGAAGCACAAGCAGTTCAACGTCCGGCACGACAAAACAGAGCTATGATTCTTCAAACAGCTCTTACTATTATATTCCAAGTACATTGAAATCTGTTACAATTACAAATGCAACGAAGATTCCATATGGAGCATTTGATAATTGTTCTATGATCACTGACTTGTCTATTCCGAAATCCGTTGCAAGTGTCGGAGAAAATGCTTTCAGAGGTTGCACAGGACTTAAGAAACTTTCTATTCCTTTTGTCGGTTCAAGCAGAACTTCTACTGGATATTCGAGCACATTCGGTTATCCGTTTGGTTATAGCAGCAGTAGCGTTGACGGCTATACATCTCAATATTATGAATCGTCGAAATGCTATTATTATAACATTCCGTCAAGTATAGAGGATGTTGAAATAACCGATCAGTCAACAATACCGTATGGAGCATTTTATAATTGCTCAAAAATCAAAAATATTAGATTGAACAAAGTTATTACCGATATTTCGACCAGTGCATTTTTCGGATTGAGCGGAATGGAAAATGTCTATTTTGATGGTTCGCTGGAAGAATGGTGTAATATTAACTGTACCTCGTATAGACCGAATTATTATGCTAATCACTTATATATTAACGGCGAATTGCTTCATGGCGAGCTTGTAATTCCGAGTACAATAACGAATGTTCCGAGTTATGCATTCGCAGGTGCAACGGATATTAGTAGCATTAAACTCAGCAGTAAGTTATCTTCTGTTGGAGCAGATGCATTTACCATGTGTACCGGCTTATCAAAAGTCGATTTTGATGGAACCTTAGACGATTGGGTTGATATTCGTTTTACGAATTATGCATCAAATCCGGTTTATTTTGCACATGATTTGTATATAGGCGGTGTAAAGCTCTCCGGCAAAATAGTGTTGCCTGAAAAATTGAATGTTGTGCCTAATTCTGTCTTTGCCGGTTGCAACGGTATTACTGAAGTAATATTGAATGATAATATTACCTCAATTGAACAGTCTGCATTTGATCACTGTACAAATCTTGCAGTTATTAATATTCCGGAAACGGTTACCAAAATTTGTAAGCGTGCATTTGAGGAATGCAGTGGACTTACTGAAGTTGCCATACCAAATGGAGTTACTAACGTACCACGGTATGCATTTAGATATTGCACATCGTTAAAAAAATTAACGGTTTCCAGCGAATGTACATATGACAGAAAGTCGTTTTCCGGCTGTGAAAATATTGAAAGTATCACATTGACTTGTAAAAACGGAATTATGCCGAATTTTAGCACAAGCTCTACAAATTCAAGCAAATCATTTAGAAATACTCCATGGTATATTAGTGATGCAATAAATGAGATTATAATTGAGGATGGAGTAAAGCGGATCGGTGACAATGCTTTTAGAGGAACACATGCTTCAAAAATCAATGTACCGACATCTGTTAAGGAAATCGGAAGCAATGCATTTTACAACTGCTCAAAATTAGGTGAGATAACAATTCCGGCCGGAACGAATAGCATTGGCACTTCGGCTTTTTCAAACAACACAACAATTAAATGTTATAAAAATTCACCTGCATATTTGTATGCTGTGGAGAATAGTCTGATGTATGAGTTGTTGGATGTTATTTTTGAAAAGGACGGCGGTAATATTCGCATTGATAATGCAGCCAAAAATGTGTATGGATTTGTCGATGGCTTGTCATCGTTAATTAACGATACAAGAGTTTCAGATGGATATACAATGTCGTATGATGCTGCAGAAAGAGTATTCACCGGAATGAAGATTCAAATTAAAGATTCCTCATCTAATGTTGTTGAGGAGTATTCCGCAGTTCTCTTCGGCGATGTCAACGGTGACGGATGGTATGACGGTCGTGATGCTGTTACGGTTA
>ERZ780075.198-NODE-198-length-31013-cov-4.293365_pt1 | contig 31013 bp, 26 predicted proteins | sample MGYA00511839_ERZ780075 | MGnify/ENA primary metagenome ERZ780075 (study PRJEB29588, sample SAMEA2155953) | human gut metagenome | biome: human gut; feature: human-associated habitat; material: faeces | place: Denmark | collected 2008/2010 ...
ATCGTTTATCTTCAAGGCACCGAGTTCAGTATCAGAACCGCCATATCTTGTACCATCGCTGTGGTCGCTCATGAAATCATATCTTGCCAAAGGCGAAACCTTCCTGATGATGCTCTTCTGGTTGATGACCGGAATGTCATAGCAGATGAAGCCATCGAAAGCATGCACATCGTGGAAGGCATCCTTGCTGTAATGCTTGTAAAGATACTCAGCCTCTGCTATGAAACCACCCTTGTGGAAGGTGATACCGCCATCATACATCGTTACCGTAACATCAGATGGCTTGATCTTCTGGGTACTCAACACCAGGTTCACATTCGGAAAGAGGAACTGAGCCTTGGCAGAATAGTTAACGCCCTTGGTCCAGTAATCCTTCTGGTTGGTCAAGCCCGAACCGTTGAAGATACCGGCATTCACCACGATAGGAAAACCAACATTCCAGGTGTATCCGATTTCAGCACCCACATCGCGCACGTTACCCACCTGCTTGGCGATGAACGAACGGTTGGCGAAGTACTGCTGATGAGGAGAACGGTGAGCATCGATGGTGAATGGCACACGCTCCTGACCGATGGTGAACTGCAGGGTCTTCCAAGGCTTGATGCGTGTATAGGCATCGAGCATCTTGATCTTACCCTCGTCGCAGAGGTCGATTTCCGCCTTATAGCTTACCTGAGGTGTTACATTGCCAGTCACGTTGATGCGGGCTGTACGCACCTCGAATCGTCCCTCCCCCTCTTCGGTCTGGTACTCATACTTAGATCGGATGGTTCCACCAATGGTCATCGACTTGGCGAAATTCTCAATGCTCTTCTCTACAGAGTTTTTTTCTGTATTCTGGGCATTCATTCCCATCGACACCATCATGAGTGCCATCAACAAATACGTTTTCTTCTTCATTTCTTACCTTATTATATATACACGTAAATCTGATTTTGTTTATTTTCGCCTGCAAAGGTAAGGAGAAGATATTTCTACCGTAAAACATAAGTATTACAAAGGTGTTACATCATACATTTGTAACACTCGTAATACTTCTGTAACACCGGTAATACCATCGTAACATCATCGTCATAAACACGTAATCGCTTTTTCTTTCCCATCTGAAAATATCGCCGTACCTTTGCAGCCGTAAAGAAACATTAATTATTTATATAGGATGAAGGAAAACAAGAAAGCAATCTTGGAGATTCTTAAGAAGAGTTCCAAGAAAGACGGAAAGTTTGAAAACTTGGTGCTCAATCTCGCTTTACAGAAGATTGACAGCGACAGTTTCGAGTACGATGGCAATGCTGTTTATACCAACAACAAGAAGCGCCTGGTATATTGCATGAGTCAGGAGGCAAGCTTCACCATTCCAGAGGGAGTGGAGATTATCGGCGAGATGGCGTTCCGCGGCAAGAAGACCCTCAAGAACGTGATTATCGCCAATAGCGTAAAGGAAATCGAGCACGATGCTTTCTACGATTGTGATGAATTGGATAACGTTTATGTACCTGCTGGCGTAAAGGTAGTAAGAAGCTATGCCTTTGCAGAATGCGACAAGTTGAAGAAGATTACCTTTGCAGGTACTCCTAACAAGCTGAGCCGTCATACCTTTGACGACTGCGACCAGCTGCACGACATCATCGTGCCTGTAGGCAGCAGCAAGTTCTTCCGCAAGGAACTCCACTTTATCAATGGAGACACCGACTATTTGGTTCTGGAGGATCCTAAGAAGAAGGCTGAAATCGCAGGCAAGAAGGCTGAAACTTCTGAAAACAAGGCTAAGAAAGAGCCTGCAAGAGTAAAATAACTCAAAAAATAACAGACTAAGAGAAATCATGACTAAAGAAGATATTATGAAGAAAGCTTATGTAGAGCGCGACATCAGTTGGATGTACTTCAACCATCGCATTCTCCAGGAAGCAGAGAAAGAGTATGTGCCATTGTTGGAGCGCCTCTCTTTCCTAGGTATTTACTCCAATAACCTCGACGAGTTCTTCCGTGTACGAGTAGCATCGCTCAACCGAATGCTCGACCAGAAACTCGACAAGGATACCGAACAGCAGATTAAGAAATCTCTCAAAACGATTAACAAGCTCAATGAATCTTATTCGAAAGAATACACTGAAGCGGTGGATACAGTTTTCCGCGAACTTGAAGTTCACAAGGTTCGCCTGCTCACCGAAGACCAGCTCAACGACGAGCAGAAGGAATTCCTCACACAGTTCTTCTACGACAAGCTCAATGGTTCTGTCAACCCTATCTGGCTCAACGAGATAGACGACCTCTCTACCCTGGAGGACAACCGCATCTACCTCGCTGTAGAAAAGGCTGAGGATGACAAGAAGAAGAAATACGCCGTAGTAAAGGTACCGGATAGAGTCTATGGACGCTGGGTAAAGGTACCGGCAAGCGATGGTTTCGACAACATCATGTATCTCGATGATGTAATCAGATACTGTCTGCCTCTGGTATTCCTCGGTTTCAAGGAGAGCACCTACCGTGCCTTCAGTTTCAAGTTTACCAAGGATGCCGAAATGGAGATGGACAATGATGCCGACTTCGGAACCATGGAGAAGATTGCACTGGGTGTAAACAGCCGTAAGAAGGGTGAAGCCGTGCGCGTAATCTACGACCAGGAGATGCCGAAGGAACTTCAGAAGAAACTGCGTGAGCGATTGAACACCAAAGAACTGGATGCTTCTCTGGCTGGCGGAAGATACCAGAACCACAAGGATCTGATGTCGTTCCCTGATTGCGGACACAAGGAACTGAAGTACGAAAAATGGGCTCCTATCATGAAGCCGGAGTTCCTTTCCAACGAGAGCATCCTCGACCAGATTCGTGAGAAAGACCGCTTCATCCACGTACCCTACCATAGCTTCAACGGCTACATCCGTGTGCTCCGTGAGGCTGCTACCAAGCCAGAGGTAAAGGCAATCAAGACCACCCTCTATCGTCTGGCAAAGGATTCAAAGGTAGTGAAGGCACTCATCACCGCTGCCCGCAACGGCAAGAAGGTGACTGCCGTGGTAGAGCTTCTGGCTCGTTTCGACGAGGAGAGCAACATCAAGTGGAGCAAGCGCATGCAGGAAGAGGGTGTGAACGTAATCTTCGGTGTAGAAGGACTGAAGATTCACTCCAAACTGCTCTATATCGAGTCAAAGAAGGGCAACATCGCCTGCGTGGGAACCGGAAACTTCCACGAAGGCAATGCCAAGATCTATACCGACTATCTGATGATGACCGCCCGTACTAAGCTGGTAAACGAGGTGGCTAAGGTATTCGATTTCATCGACCGCCCATTCTCGCCATTCCGCTTCAACGAGCTCCTCGTCTCTCCAAACTCCATGAAGAGCCGCATCCTGCGCATGCTCGACACCGAAATCAAGAATGCCAACGAGGGCAAGGAGGCTTGGGTGAAGATGAAGATCAACCACATCACCGATACCGATATGGTAACCAAGCTCTATCAGGCTTCAAAGGCTGGCGTGAAGATAGACATCGTAATCCGCGGCAACTGTTCGCTGGTGCCAGGCATCGCCAAGCTCAGCGACAACATCCGCTGCGTGGGCATCATCGACCGCTATCTGGAGCACAGCCGCATCCTCATCTTTGCCAACGGAGGCAAGCCAAGATACTTCATCGGTTCTGCCGACTGGATGCCTAGAAACCTCATCAACCGCATTGAGGTCCTCACCCCGGTATATGACGAGGATATGCAGGCAGACCTGCTCCGCACCATCTCCTATGGTATGAGAGATACGATGAACGGCCGAGTGGTAGATGGCAAGGGCGGCAAGGAGTTTGTGGAAGGCGAGCCATTCCGCAGCCAGGAAGAACTTTATAAAGCATACTGCGAAGAGCAGGAGGTAAACGAATAAAAAAATAGCAAATGTCAGCAATGAATTTAGCATCCATTGATATCGGCTCCAACGGAGCCCGACTCCTCATCAAGCGCTTCGATCCCGAGGCAATCCGAGAGGAAGACCGCATCAAGAAACTCATGTTCATCCGCATCCCACTGCGATTGGGTAAGGATGTATTCACCCTGGGAAAGGTTTCCAAGGAGCGTGAGAAGATGATGCTACACATGATGAAAGGCTTCAAGCAATTCATGAAACTCAATGACGTAGAGGCATTTCGCGCCTGCGCCACATCAGCCATGCGCGATGCCGAGAACGGCAAGAAGGTGCTCAAGAAGATAGAGAAGCAAACCGGCATCAAACTCGAAATCATCAAGGGTCAGGAGGAGGCACAGCTCCTCTACAACAACCTGGTAGAGAAAACAGACTCCAACGAGGGCAGCTTTGCCTACATTGATGTGGGCGGTGGTTCCACGGAGGTGAGCATCATCCACGACGGTGTGCTCGCCGAGAGCTATTCCTACAACATGGGTACCCTGAGAATGCTGAGCGGCAAGGTGACTGCCGACACCGAAAAGCTCTTCAAGGAGAACCTGACGAGATATGCCGATCAATACGGCGACATCAGAATCATCGGTTCGGGTGGCAACATCAACAAGTTGAACAAGCTGGCACGCCACAGCAAGCAGGACGCCAAGAACCTGACGCTTGCCGAACTGAAGCGCCTCTACTCGATGATGCAACCCCTGAGCATCGAGGAGCGCGAGATTTCCTTCTCTCTGAAGGAAGACCGTGCCGACGTCATCATTCCTGCCGCTGAAATCTTCCTCAAGGCATGCGAATACCTGAGGTGTGAAAGCATCATGGTGCCAAACATCTCGCTCGCCGACTCCATCGTGGATGGACTCTATGAGAAGATGATGGCAAAAACAGAAGAATAACCCACTTCATCCACAAATAAAAAGATCCGAGACAGATGGCTAGCAATAGCCGCTGTTTCGGATTAACTTTTTTATACTTCAGACAAAAGAGTAAATACATCGCTAATTCAATAAACTCAATGGAAGATACAACGGCAAGAACAGCCAGAAGATGAGTTGAACCGACTGTAGCCAGATAAGCCCCTATAACAAATAGTAAAAACGAGGGCAAAGGGATATTTTATGTTAAATAACGTGATAAAATCAAAGATGTTTCGCAAAGATTTTGTAATTTTGAAGGCTAAACAGGCTTATGTCTGGCTAATACCCTAAAAAGGATAGCTTGCCATAGTATCAAGCCTATGACATTTGTGGAATCGTATATAACAACATAATGTGAACAGCATGGCAAAGAAAATCAAGCTAAAAGTACAACTGATAGAGGGCGTTGACCCAGGTTTGTTCGGGCAAAAGTATTCAAGCCGAGATTACAGATACGAGGAATCGTGGGGAAAGAACCAGTTCAACAGTTCCTTCCCAGCCTCCCTTGTAGCTTATATGAGCAGCAAAGGGCTAAGTCCCGTATTCATCTGCACCAACCGCAAGAACGAGATCGTTCACAAGCCCATCACTGCCACAGCACTATTGGGCATCGACCCCTTGAGCGAGGATGCCTACTATGACTACGAGGCAGGGTATTACCCATATGAACAGTATTACACGGCGAGCAAGAAAGAGAAGATAGATCTCGTGATGATCAACCGCTCCAACTCCACCCCTCTTTGCGGTCTCGAAGTCAAGTTGACCACCCTTCCCGACAACACGACAAAGGATTTACCCGACTCAGAATATGGCAGTGAGATAGTAGTTCGTTCGCCTACAATTTTGTTTGTTGCATGCAGTATTTGCGCTTGCTACGACTCCCCGAGGGGAAAGATGAAGCTACACGACATGCTGAACACCATTGGCGAAGAAATCAGGGACTGGGGAGAAATCAGGCAAGTGGCTCCACATTTCGAAGCCATCAAGCAAGCCGTACTCAAAGTCTCCAGCGACCTAGCAGGCAAGCAAGTGCCACTCATCATGCAACCGATTTGGAAGACCGACCGCAAACTCACCGACTTGGACGAGCACTGTCTTGATGTCTTCGTATGGTCCAATTTGTCAGTCATCCAGATGGCGTTAAGAGAGGCATCCTCCGAAGATGACATTTCGAGAAACCAGCGAACCATCATCTGGCTTTACAAGATGCTATGGGACTTCACGCAGTTCGGCAAGTTCAATTATACAGCTATCGTGAACAGCCTATCCTACAAGTACAAAACAGACAAGGCCTTCGCCATAAGCGGCAAGTTGACCAATCCATTTCTTAAGTCGGCAGAGCTAGAGTCACCAAGAATAAGCAAGTATGAAATCAAGAACATCATACTGGGCGATGGACAGAAACTACTTCGCCCAGAGAGAAGATTCGATGCATACCTTGTTAGTCATCCTGAATTATTTGAAAAAGAATAAGAAGAATCATTATTAGATGAAAGTAGTAGATTTATTTTGTGGCAGCGGCGGACTAAGCCTAGGATTCGAGAAGGCCGGCATGGATGTGGTGGCTGGTTTCGACAACTGGGCTTCCGCTCTGGAAGTATATAGAAGCAACTTCACTCACCCTGCCATCATGGCCAACTTGGCAAACGTAGAAGAGTCTGTGGGGAAAATTCGTCAGTTTGAACCAGATATGATTATAGGTGGACCTCCGTGCCAGGACTTTTCTTCTGCGGGAAAGCGCAACGAGGACAATGGACGAGGAGACCTAACCGTATGCTACTCACGCATAATCTCCGAGATAAAGCCTCGATGGTTTGTAATGGAGAACGTGGAGCGCATTCTCAAGACCCAAAAACTCCAGGATGCGCTAGCTGTGTTTAGGGCAGCGGGGTACGGACTCACCTATACCATTCTCAATGCAGCCTTGTGCGGAGTGCCCCAGAAACGCAAACGTTTTGTCATGATAGGTAAGTTGGGAGAACAAGACGATTTCATCAAGGCTACCCTCCTGTCCAATCTCTCCGACCATGAGATGTCGGTGGCAGAGTATTTCGGTGACAAGCTTGACATCAAGTATTATTATCGCCATCCACGCAGCTATGCACGACGTGGCATCTTCAGTACTGCAGAGCCTAGCGCCACCATCCGTGGAGTGAACCGCCCTATGCCGCAAGGTTATCAGCTCCACCCTGGCGACCCGGTGGACTCTTTGGAGGGGATTCGCCCTCTTACTTCGCGCGAAAGAAGCATGATACAAACCTTTCCAGAGGATTTCGATTTCAAGGGAACGAAGACGAACGTGGAACAGATGATAGGCAATGCCGTGCCAGTCAACCTAGGTTATTACGTGGCCGATGCCATTCTAAGATATTCGGGCGAAGAACGCATCGCAAGAAAACACGTCAAGCCCAAAATCAACCAGCAACTCAGTTTCCTTGATTTGCATCCCCTAACTTCCGAAAGTAGAATTTAAATATCAAGTTTTTATGCTATCTTTGCACTGAAATATGCGAAGGTAGCATTTTTTTGTTTACCATCCGCCTCTTCTTGCGTCATACACATAAAAAGAAACAAATGGAAGAAACAGAATTTGAACATATCGCTCAGGAAATGCGCCCCAGGCTGACGGCACATTGTCAACGCTATCTCTCGGCAGGAACCCTTGCCGAAGAAGCCGACGACATCGTGCAGGAAACCCTGGTGAAGCTCTGGAAGATGCGCGAAAGGCTCTCGGAATACCAGAGCATCGAGGCCCTAGGTATGACGATAGCCAGGAATCTCTGCATCGACCATCTGAGACGCAACAAAGCCCAGACGGCATCGCTGGAACAGATGAAGCATCCCGCAGAAATCTGTACGGCAACCGAGCGTACCGATCAGACCATCATCGGCGAAGATACGCAAAGGCGACTCAACAGGGCGATGGACAGGCTTCCAGATACGCAGAGAAGAATGCTGCTATTGAGAAGCGAGGGAAAGAGCCTCGATGAGATTGCCGAAATCTGTGGAGCCAACAAGACGAGCACCAAGACGATGATTTCTGCAGCAAGAAGATCATTGTTGAAAATGATGAAGTCATAAACTCTAAAAATGAAAGAAATGAAGAAACTAGAAGATATAACCTATCGCCACGAGCTGATAGAGCGCTACCTCGATGCTGATACCAGCGTGGAGGAAGAACAGGCATTGGCTGATTTCTATCGCCATTGCGAAGATAAGGATTTAACGGATGAGGATCTCGACATCAGAAACCTGATGCTGGGAATGGAGAACTATACTCCGAATTTCCATCAAACAGAAATGGAAATGATGGAAGAATTGGACGGAAAAGAAGAGATGAAAGAACTGGACAGAAAAGAAGAAGCTGATGGACAGCCGCAAATGAAAGAGATGTCCCTTGCAGCTTCAAAGAACCACGAAACAAGATGGGTACGCCTCTCTGCGATACTTCTCGCTACGGCGATGCTGGCAGGCCTCATCTTCCTGCTCTTCCCTATCAAGGATTATTTCTCATCCTCTTCTGAACAACAACCTGGCCTTGCCAACCTGGTTCCTACAGAGCAGGTGGTTCGCTCGCAGCCATCTTCTGAAGATGGAAACGAGCATCTGAATGCGTACGAAAAGATGGAACGTGCCGACTCCCTCTTCCTGGCTGCAACCCAGGATATCGTGACTCCACAGGAAATGAAGTCAAGCAAGATGGCCCTTGCCAAAAGAAAGAATATCGCAGAAAGAAGCGAGAAACATGCAGGGAAGACTGCAGAAAATACAGAAGAGACTTCATCTGAAGCAGAAAGAAGCATTCATGAAGATTTCAATCAGATTTATGAAGTAGCCTCTGCCGCCCTGCCTTCTGCCGAGCAGCTTACCATCAACCGCCAAGGCGATAACATCGTTATCTCAACCCTGGACAACGACGGCAACATGCAGCATTACACCATCAATATCGCAGAAACGCAAGATGGTAGCTATCAGCTACTTCCTTTGGCACAGTTAAACGAATAATAAAACATTTCACGCTGAATTATAAACATTTCACGCTTATGAAAAAGTATATTTTCACCATTGCATTTGCCCTGCTGGGCATAACCAGCAGTATGGCATCCAAGGCAGATACCCTGCGTATCTACAGCATCGACGGCGAGCGCATTCCAAACTTCACCGGCAAGGAACTCATCGGTAAAACCATCAAGAATTACCAGGTAAACACCAACGTCCTGCCGGCACCCAAAAGAGATGTGATAGAGATTCATATCATCACCACTACCACACCTCCTGCCCCCAAGCCAGACCCTCACTATCTGATCAAGGGCAGAGAGCAGGAGCTGACTAAAGAGGAATTCAACAAGATTTCTCCTAGCAAGATCAGAGCCATCGAGATCTTGAAAGAGGGCACCAAAGCCATTCAGGAAAGAGGCCTGAAAGAGGATGGCAGAGGCTACATCATCGTTACTCTGGAGAAATAACAGACAAAACGTATCCCTTTTTCTTCAGCGACTCAATCTTAACGGTCGCATCATGCTGAAGAGCATGACGGAGATACGTCATCTGCACATTCACAGCCAGGGAGTTGGCATAGCTCACGGTACCCCACACCGCCTCCTGTATCATCTCCTTGCTTACTACATTGCCGATATTCATCGCCAACAGACGGAGGATGTCGGCTTGTCGGCTGGTGATGAGCACACGAGAGGAACGGGTGCGAAGCTCATTGTTGTTATAGCAGAAGGTGGTTTCTCCGAAATGATACACCTCCTCTTCTATCGTCTCACTCTCATTCATGGAGAACCGTTCCTCTATTCTTGCCAGCAACTCTTCCGGATAGAAGGGTTTGGCAAGATAATCGTTTGCCTTCAGGGAGAAACCTTTCAGTCGATCGTTCTTCTCCGTACGGTCGGTGAGGAAGAAGATAAGTACCTTCGGGTCGATAGCTCTGATGCAATCAGCCACCTCATAGCCATCCATCTCCGGCATATTGATGTCGAGCAATACCAGGTCGGGCTTCACTTCCTTTTACCTTTGCACCCAGGAATCAAGTTAGGATATTTGGTTAATGGGTGTTAAGGTGAACTATCTTTCTTTCAAGGTATGCCCTTTCTCATGTCATAGTCCTTATATAATCCAGCCAACTTTCTTGATTCCATTTAACTATTAAATGTCAAAATTATGGATAAAGAACTTTACATAGGCGTGGATGTCTCAAAGCAGACTCTCGACCTTGCTTATTATGACGGAGAAAGCATTGATTGGAAGAAAGCCCATATAAAGGTGAGCAACAACAATGCAGGTTTCAAGAAAATTGGTTCATGGGTGGCAAAGGTAAGCAAGGGGGTTGATATAGTCTTGTTCTGTATGGAATATACAGGACTTTACACCCAAAACTTTAGACTGTGGTTGGAAGAGAAACATTATATTTATAGGATGGTGGAACCTCGCAAGATGCATCGCTTTGAGCCAGACTTGGATGATGGACTGCGTTCGCTCGACCGCATCAAGACTGACGAGCTTGATTCTTTCCGCATAGCCATTTACTGTGAGCAGAACCACAGAAAGATTCTTCGCAACCCATCAAAACTTCCTCCTCCTGTATATTTTAAGTTGAAGAGGCTTTTGGCGGAACGCAAGCAGACAGTCAAGCAGTCAGTCCTTTACAAGCAGCAGCTTCATGATATATGTGCGTATGACACAGATTTGTCTGTGGAACGTAAGAATGGGCAACTTAAAACGCTCAATGATGCACTTAAAGGCATAGACAATGAAATTGACATGTACATAAAAGAAGATGCGGACATCAGCAAGAACTTTTCCCTGCTGACATCAATACCTGGTATTGGGCGTGTTGTCGCACTTGAAACCATTGTCTTGACCGAGAACTTCATGGCAATAGATAACCCACGTAAATACGCTTGCTATATTGGTGTCGCTCCTTTCAAGAAAGAATCTGGTACATCTGTGAGAAAAGGCTCGTCAGTCTCTAAGAAAGGTTTTAAACAGGCAAAGGCAGATTTGTCCATTGCCTGTTTGGTTTGCATGCAGCACATTCCGAACATCAGAGATTACTGGGAACGCAAGAGAAAGGAGAAATGCAGTGGAATAGTGTTTAATGCAATCAAGTTTAAGATGATACTCCGTATGTTTGCCGTTATAAAACGAGGTACTCCGTATGTGGAGACGGACAATTATCGAAATGGGAAAAACAAGCAACCAGGAGTGAACTAACAGTGTTTTAAGACCATCACTATACCATGATAGAGTCTCTTGGTTGCTTTTGGCACTACCTTTGCGAGGAATCCTCAAAAGGAAGGAACTCCAGACAGAGGTAGTGAACTTTTTAATCTTAGGCAAAGCCCTTTCCCTTGATATAGTCTCCTCTGCCCGAAATGTCAGACTCAGTGCCTTTTAGGGAATTAGCTGTCCGTCCCAGCTTTTAAAAGATTTGGCTTATCCTGACATAGAGAGTTCCTTTCGTAAAGCGGTGCAAAGATATGAAAAATAAATCATTTGTAGGCATTGACATCTCTAAAAATGTCATAGATGTATCTATATTTCGTGAGGACACCAACATCAAAATGTTCCCTCATGAGGTGTTCAACAACACTCGCAAGGGATTTGGCGATATGTGCTCATGGCTCAAAAAGAGCCGTGTGGTACTTTCCCAAGCCCTGTTTGGCATGGAATTTACAGGTTGCTACTCCTTGGACTTGGAAAAATTCCTCACGTCCAAGAATTACTCTTTCTGTATGCTTAGTACACGTATAGTAAAACATCATCCTATGGGGACAATAGATAAGCGAGACAAGAATGACTCTGCAAAGATAGCTGACTTCCTCTATCGTTATGATGGCACGGAATGTGCCAAGCCATACAAGTTGCCAAGCAAGGCTATGCAACAATTGAAGCAACTTGTCAATGAGCGTAAGTTCCTTGTGGAGCAACGGACAAACTTTATGAACCGAATGCAGATGTTTGAAACGAAAGAGGATTCTGCCATGTATGAGAGCTACATTAAAAAGCTCAATCATGACATTGAGAAGATAGATCAGGAAGAGTGTGAATTAATGTCCAAGGAGGAAGATGTCTTTGACACTTTTCAGAATCTGTTGACGATACCAGGAATTGGTTTTGTCAATGCAACAAACATAATTGCCATCACACGAAACTTTACCGCTTTTGACACAGCTCGGCAATATGCGAGATATGTTGGCGTAGCTCCATGCAGTCACACTTCTGGTACCAGTGTGAAATGGCGTGCCCGACCTTCCGCACACTGTAACGGTCAAGTGAAAGCTGACCTGTCTATGGCGGCATTGAGAGCTGTTGAGTACGATGTGGAAATGCAAATGTTTTATAATCGAAAGTTAGGAGGCAGAAAAGATTCTGATACTAAGCGTAAGGCATTGAATGCCGTCAAGTTTAAGCTCATTCGCAGAATGTTTGCCATAGGCAAACAAAAGAGAAAATGGGAAGTGTTGAACACCTCTGACGGCAGAAAGAACTTACATATTGAAAAGTCCAAAGCAAGTGAACTATGACAATGTACCATTGTCTCTTATAGTCTTGTGAGGACAGATACGGATAACTAATTAGGAATCGAGCAAAAAGCTATTAAAAGAAAGAGTTCCGTATCGTTTTTTGTAACAGAAAAGTCAAAAAATGTCTTCTTCTGCTACAGGGGTAGGTATGCCTATATGCTTTCTGGGGGCTATTTTGCTTATTTTAACATAAAAAAGCTCTCAAAAATTTGGTGATGTCTTAGGAATCGGGAACTGTTCCCATGCCTTCTTGCCATTGCCGGCATAAGTCACATCGTAGCCATGCTGCTGCAGGAAACTCTTCAGCAACATGGAATACTTCAAGTCATCGTCTGCAAATAATATCTTGATCATTTTTTCTGTTGTTTATAGCGTTAAACCGGATGCTTCAGGAGTGCTGCGGGATGATGATTGAAATCCTGGTTCCCTTGCCCACTTCGCTCTGCATCATTTTCCTGCCCCCATGGGCCTTCACAATCATATCAACAAAACTCAAACCCAAGCCGATGCCCGGCTGCATCATATCCGGGTAAGCATTGCTGCGATAGAACTTCGTCCAGACTCTCTGCTGTTCATCGGGCGAGATGCCGATACCATTATCTGATACAGAAATCTGCACTTCCCCCTTCCCGGTATCCTGGCAGGCAACATGGATATTGACAATGTCGCCGGAATACTTCACCGAGTTCTCCATCAGGTTGCTGACCACATTCAGAAGCTGGTCTCTATCTCCCATCATCCGGTTGGAAGTGCGCTGGTAATCGAGCGAAACATTCACCTCCTTCTGCCTGTTTTTTCGATAAAAAGCCACCAGATTCTGCAAGGCGGCATGGATATCGAAAGAAGTTATCTGGAGTGGGATATGTTCCTCAGCCCGAATTACTTCCCGGAGTTTGGCGAGATAGGCAGTCAGGTTATCGCTCTCCTCTCTTACGGTCTCCATGATAAGGGCATTCTCATCCTTCTCATCTGCCTTTTCAGAATCTGCCTTTTCTGCATTTATCTTTTGAGCAGAGAATACGGATACACACATCTTCAGCGTCTGCACAGGGCGCTTCAGCTCGTGAATCATCGTATGCACGAAGTCGCTTCGCATCTTATCCACCTTCTTCTGCAGGAGCATCACCTTAATGAGATAAGCTATGCTCAGGAGAAGCAAGATGGTAACCAGCAGACTTCCTACAATCTGCCAAATCATCCCCTTCAGGATAGGCAGCATCGGCACCTGCATCCTCATCTGCATCGACTGATACTGGATAGGATTGAAAGGCACTTCCACCAGCATTTCGGGATGAAACAAGGTAGGAGGCTCTACGATTCTTGTCTGCCACAGACGATGCTTTCCCGTCTTCATCTCTGCCCCGATGAAATCATTGCCCAGTTTCCTACTGACGAAACGATCAAAATGCGCCTTGTCAAAGCGGGTAAGCTGGTAAGTGATGTAAGTATTCAGGCAATCAAAAGAATTATTGGAATCCGTCTCACGCAAATCGAAAGTATCTCTCTTCTCCATCACGTTGCCGAATCCCGGCTTGCGATACACCACTCCACCAATGATTGTATCCGTATCCAGCGGAGAGCAAATCGTAGTCCAGGGACTCTTGAAGTCTGAAAAATATGCCGTGACGACATAACCGATATGTGATTTTTCTTTTACCGTCGCTCCGATATTTGTCTGATAGGCAATAATTGCCTGTTCCGCCTTTTCGGCATTTTTCTTCTGCTCCTTTTCCAATTCCTTTTGCAATTCGTAATCCTCCTTGCTAAGTCGGAATTTGTCGTAGGCATCCTTGTTCATAAACACAAGCATCACGTCGTTGAGCGAACCCCACGAAGCATGACTGCGCATGCCGTAGCGGTCTGTGAGGAAAAGCACAGCGTTTCCGTCGAGCACCCATCTCGGCTGCGAGCTGAAGTATCCGCTTCCAGTCAAGTTCACTGGCTTTTCCGATCCGTCAGCCTTTACGATAGCCACGTCGGAGTAAGGGTCGTGTCCGTTGCCGATGATTTCAAGCGAGAACCATTTTCCATCTGGCGACCAAGCATAGTTGAAGCCACCCATAAACCATTCCGAACCGTCGGTCACCTGCCTCACAGCTTTAGTGGCCACGTTGACCACCATAAGCCGGCATTCATTCTCGATGAAAGCCACCTCTTTTCCGTCGGGCGAGAATTTCGGATTCTGGCGGTCGGCGAGAGAGTCGGCGAGCAGCGGCTGCTCGTCGATTAGAGTTGCATTAGGGAAGTTGAGGTCGTCGGAGCGTTTTATGCGAGCCGTGTAAAGCCCCCAATGCCCGTTGCGTTCGCTGGCATATACGAGCGACCGGTTGTCGGCGCCGAAGTCAACGTCGGCCTCGCCCTCCACGGTGTTGGTGATTTGTTTTGTTGTGCCATATTCCACCGATGTCACAAACACATTGCCGCGCACGGTGAAAGCCACCTGCTTGCCATCGGGCGACACGCTTGCCGAAGTAGCGCCGTTTGTGAACGACAGGCTTGACGGCAGGTCAACGTCGTCGCGCACAATGTCGATGTCGACGAGCGCCGGTTTCTCACCGTTTAGCTGAGTGTAGATGGCTCCGTCGTAGGTGTAGCACATCGTGCCGTTGTCGGCAACGCTGAGGAAGCGCACCGGGTGAGTGCTGAAGTCGGAAATCTTTGTCAATGCCGCCGGGTTTGCGAGCGGCATAGAGTATACGTTCATCGAGCCTCCATTGCGCTCACTGAGGAAATACACCGTGCTGCCGTCGGCCGACAAAGCCGGGCACAAATCCTCTCCGGCATGAGCCGTCAGGTTGGTGTGCTTGCCAGTTTTGGTGTTGTATGCCCAGATGTCGCGTGTCACAGACGACGTGTGATGTTTGCGCCATACGTCTTCATAACCCTTGCGGTCCTGATATACAAACATGCTGCCGTCTTTGGCAAACGACAGGCATTCGGCAGGAGTAGGGAGAGCCTGCTCCTGGCGTCCGCCAGTGGCTGGCACTTTGTACAGCTCAAGCAACACGTCGGGGAACAGCGCACTTGCCGCAGGTTTCTGATTGTTGGCTGAGAAATAGACATATTTTCCATCGGGTGAGAAAGCCTCTGGCACTTCGCCTCCCGACTTTGTGGTCAGACGCACCGCCGAACCACCGTCGGCATTCATAATAAACACATCGTTGTTGCCGTATCGGTCGCTGGCAAAAGCAATCTGCTTTCCGTCGGGCGACCATACAGGTACCGACTCGTATGAGTCGTGCGATGTTAGCCGCACGGCAGAGCCTCCAGTAGAGGCAACTTTGTAGATGTCGCCCTTGTAGCAGAATGCAATCTGCTTTCCGTCGGGCGAGATTTTTACATCGCGCATCCACAACGGAGTGGCGGCAAAGCCCACCGCAGCCGTTGACGCAACGATGATTGTTGCAAAAAGTTTTTTCATTTCTATTATTTTATTGTTTTGTTTGAATTTCCGCTCTTTCCCAGATGCAGTCGGGAATCATTCTCCATGCCGCCACAAGCAAGCGGTATCGCCAGTCGATTGTTGCCACACGTTTTTTGCGGCGCAAGGCGTCGACAATCATCCGTGCGGTCTTTTCCGGGCGCATAAGCATCGGGTAGTTGCCCGACCGCAGCAGGTCGGTGTCGACAAATCCCGGACGGATGTCGGTAAACGTGATGTTGGCGCGAGTCATTGCCGACAGTTGCGCCAAGCATTGTATGTAAGTGTTTTGAAAGCGTTTTGTGGCAGAGTATGCTGGGGCGATGCCCAGCCCTTTAGTCCCGGCAATCGAGCTTACGGCGCCGATGTGTCCGCCACCATGGCTTTTCAGATAGTTGAATGCCGCATCGATCATACGGGTGAATCCCACAACGTTTGTTTCTGCCGTTGCGATTTCTATGCCCGGGTCGAGGTCGCGGTTCTGGTTTCCTATCCCAGAAACGAGCAGGATGGTGTCGACGCCGCCCATGCGCTCCGCCAAATCAACGAGCAGCCCGCCTGCGTTTTCGTCGGTCACGTCGATGCGTTGCCACACAACGTTGCCGCCTTCTTCGGCAAACTTGCGCAGCCTGTCCTCTCTGCGGCCAGCCACCCCTATGTTGACGCCCTCGCTCCGCATTATGCGTGCCACCTCAAGACCGATACCCGAAGTGGCGCCTACGATTATAGCATTTTTCATATTCATAAGCATTTTAAATAGTAAAATTACAACGTTTCCGGCATAGACCAAGACGCGTGATGCGTAATTAACAATCTTTAATCAGAAGGCGTGGCGAGGTGATGAAACCATTGGGTAAAAGAGTGTTGGATTAGGTAATTTTAACAAAAAAGCACGCTGTAATTGTTGCGTGAAATAGATTTGAATTAATATATTTGCAATGTACGATAAATCTAACTCTCAATAAATCCGATAATGAAAAATACTTACAAAACCATTTTGCAGGAAATGAGTGAGCGCACGCTGAAGGCTGACACGCTTGAAGGCGACGCGCAATTGTTTGCTCTTCTTCGTCAGACGGCATGTGCTTCGGGCGACCTGCCAGCAATGGCGGATGTGGACAACGCCGTGCTTATGGCGGTGGAAAAATGTCGTGCTGAAAGAGGCGACGATGCCGCCTGCCGCTTATGGACGCTTTATGAGTACAGCAATGCCGGAGCCACTCTTGGCTGCGACTTTGCAACGGCGATGAGCAACGGTGATACGAGTTTTGCCGAGGCGATTTATTCGAAGGCGAAGCAACTGAGCGAGCAGCTGGCGGAAAAACGCGAGTTGCGCGATGCTTTCGGTGCATTGTTCCGCCAGTTCTCCGCCGTGTCGTAGGATTTCAGTCCTTCAAGCAGACGGTATGATTTTGATGCCGGTATGTAAGCAATAATATAGTGAATATTTAATGCTATGAATTGATTTGTATTGCAGCTAACTTTTGTGGTGGCCTGCAACTAATTTTTGTGGTGTTTTGTTTGGCGTTTTTGCGGTGATGGGCAATAATCTGGCTCGGATTTATTCGGAGGAGGTCAAGTGATCAAAAGATAGGCTGCGGTTCGGGAAAGAAAATTGAGCAAGCTCTTTTCTCACACCTTGCGCTATCTTTTGATAAGATAGGCTGCGGTTCGGGAAAAAAAATTGAGCAAGCTCTTTTCTTTCCACTCACCTTGCACTATCTTTGCACAATAATTCACAATGATATAAAACAAAAGATTTTGATGAAGCGGATTCTTGTTGCCGTGTTGTTACTGGCGGCATTTGTCGGGATAGGTAATTCCAAAAATTTCAGTGTTGTAGGAGTGGTTGTCGACTCGTTGGAAAATGAGCCGGTGCCGTATGCCACGCTTCGTGTAGACAAGCGCGGAGGAACAGAACCGACGCTCGGCATAAGCGGAGTCGACGGCGCGTTTGACGAGAAACTGGCTGAGCCGGGAGTCTATACGCTGACGGTAAGTGGCACAGGTATGCGTCAACGTTCCATTGAATTTGCGGTGGGCGACTCGGCGCGTGTGTGCAACCTCGGACGCGTGGCGCTTGTTTCCGGTGTTGAGCTTGAAGAGGTCAGCGTGGTGGCGCAGAAGCCTTTGGTGAAGGCGGATATCGACAAAGTCACATATCGCGTTGAAGACGATCCCGAGGCGTTGTCGAAAACGGCTATCCAGATGCTTCGCAAGGTGCCTATGGTGACGGTCGACGGTCAGGACAACATAACGGTGAAAGGTTCGTCGAATTTCAAGGTCTATGTCAACGGCAAACCAAACACGATGATGAGCAACAACCCGAAGGAGGTGCTCCGCAGCCTGCCGGCAAGTTCGGTGAAGTCGATAGAGGTGATAACCGACCCCGGTGCCAAATATGACGCGGAGGGAGTGGGCGGAATCATAAACATCGTCACGAAGGGCTCAAGGATGCAGGGGTATAACCTTTCGGCCGGACTGACCGGCAGCAACAAAGGTCCGTCGGCCTATGTCTACGGTTCGGTCCAAGTTGGGAAATTCACGATGAGCGGCAACTATTCGTATAGTTATGAAAGCCGCAACAATAGTTCTTCGTCTGACTATGAGCGTGAAGACTATGACTCCGACGGAAGAGTGAAACAGACATTACGCAGTGTCAGCCGCGCTGACGGCAGCCGCTCGCAGATGCACTATGGATCGCTGTCGGGCAGTTACGAGGCAGACTCGCTCAATCTTGTGACGTTCAGTTATGATTTCTACACATGGCGCGACAATAGCCACGGCACGTCGTCGTTCGTAATGCTTGATGCGGCACAGGTGCCGGTCTATTCCTACAATACGTTGGACAAAAGCTTGTTGAAATATGGCAGCCATTCGGTAGGTGTCGACTATCAGCATTCGTTCAAGAAGAAAGACGAGTTGCTGACAGTGTCGTATAAGTTTGACAAATCACCGAAGCGGACACAGACAGAAACAACGTATTCCGATGTGGTATCGGTGCCGTTTCTCACGTATGCCCAGGGACAGGACAACAAATCGCACATTGCGGAGCACACCGTGCAGGTAGACTATGTGAATCCCATCAATGAACACCATTATGTGGATGCGGGAATGAAGTTCATTGCGCGCAAAAATGCCAGCGACAGCCAGACGCTGCTGCTGGAGCAGGTTGACGGCTCCTTGCCGGGCGACGAAGACAGTTCGGTTGACTACGGCCAGCGTCAGAACATTGTGGCGGCATATGCGGATTATAATCTGAAAATACAGAAATTCGGGTTCAAGACGGGTGTGCGCTATGAGCATACGTTTATGAACGTGGAATATGAACGTCATCCTGACCGCAACTTCAGTAAGAATTTTGACGATGTGGTGCCGTCGGCGGCCATAAGCTACGGGCTTTCGGAGATGTCAAATATCCGCGTCGGCTACAATATGCGCTTGAACCGTCCGGGCATCAGTTTTCTTAATCCGTTCCGCATTTCGGCGACGCCCAACGATGTCAGCTACGGCAATCCGGACTTGTCGACGGAGAAGAGCCATAGCATCAGTTTGAGTTACAATATTTTCACTTCGAAGGTAAACCTCAATGCCGACGCGCGCTATAGTTTTGTCAACAATGGCGTGACGGGCTATTCGTTTGTCGACGAAGATGGCGTGCGCAACTCAACTTATGGAAACTATGTGCGCACGCAACGCACGTCGTTGTCGGTGTGGATGAGTTGGAACATCACTGATAAAACAAGCTTCATGTTGTCGGCAAGTGGCAGCTATGTTGATTTGCGGAGCAAAGAACTCGGTTCAAGTAACAGTGGTTTCGGTGGCAATCTTTATGCACAACTGCGGCAACGTTTGCCGTGGAAGCTGGATTTTACGGCTTACGGTGGATACGGCGCACCCTACATTTCGCTGCAAGGCCGGTCGGGGTCATATAATTTCTACGGACTTTCGCTCAACCGCTCATTCCTTAAAGAAGACCGTATGGAGGTATCTCTCTTTGCGAGCGATTTCTTTTCGGCATGGAAAAAATATTCAAGCACAACTGTCACCGACACTTATCGGCAGACGTCGCATTACAAGGATTATGCATGCCGCTTCGGAGTCAGCCTGTCATGGAGGCTTGGCAGTATGAATGTAAACGTGAAACGCACGGAACGCTCAATCAGCAACGACGACGTGATGAAGGGTGGCGGCAATGGCTCTGGTGGGCAACAAAAGAATTAAAAAATGCGGGTTGGTGCCATTTTTTACTGATTATTGCTAATTTTGCCTTGAAAAAACAACTTAGACAACAATGAACAGAATAGCATTGATAACGGGGGCTACGAGCGGAATCGGAGAGGCTTGTGCCCGTAAATTCGCTGGCAGCGGCTACGATTTGGTGCTGACCGGGCGCAACAAGGAAAAGTTGGAGGCTATGAAGGCTGAATTGGAAGGAGTGGAGGTGACTACGCTTGCTTTCGACGTGCGCGACCGCAAGGCGGCGCAGGAGGCTCTCGACAGCCTTACTGGGCGTTGGCGCGACATTGACGTGCTGGTCAACAACGCCGGGCTTGCTCTCGGCCTTGACAAAGAATTTGAGGGCGACATCGATGAATGGTCAACAATGATCGACACCAATATCAAGGGATTGCTTACGATGACGCGCCTCGTTGTGCCACACATGGTGGAGCGCAACCACGGGCACGTAATCAACATAGGCAGCGTTGCGGGCGACCAGGCTTATGCCGGAGGCAATGTGTATTGCGCCACGAAGGCGGCAGTGAAGGCTCTTTCCGACGGCTTGCGCATCGACCTTGTCGACACCTGTGTGCGCGTCACCAACGTGAAGCCCGGACTTGTGGAAACCAATTTCAGCGTCACGCGTTTCCGTGGCGACAAGTCGAAAGCCGACAGCGTCTATGCCGGCATCCATCCGCTCAACGGCGACGACATAGCCGACGTGGTGCTGTATGCCGCTAACGCGCCGGAGCATGTGCAGATTGCCGAAGTGCTTGTGCTTGCCACCCATCAGGCAAACGGCTATACGTTCAGCAAGGACACGTCGCGCGTGGAGCATTTGTCGTGAGAATGAAAACCGAATATCAGAAAATGCTTGACGGCGAGGTGTATTCAGCCGTCGACAAGGAGCTGTTGGAGATGCTGAACCGCGTGAAGGATCTCTGCTGGGAATATAATCAGATACGACCAACGTTGATTAAGGAACGGAATCTGAAGCTCAGAGAAATATTGGGAAAGATGGACGACGACACATTTATCAACCAGCCTTTCTATTGCGACTATGGCAAGCACATCCGTGTGGGCAAGCGCTTCTTCGCAAATTTCGGGCTGACGGTGCTTGACGAGGCTTATGTGACCATCGGCGACGATTGCTTTATCGGACCGAATGTAGGGATATACACGGCTTGCCATGATGTCGACCCTGGAAAACGGAACTCCCGCGACGAGTGGGCGCGGCCGGTCAACATCGGCGACAACTGCTGGATTGGCGGTGGCGCAACTATCTTGCCTGGAGTGAGCATAGGGTCGGGATGCACCATAGGTGCCGGCAGCGTCGTGGTCCACGACATTCCTGACAACAGTGTCGCTGTCGGAAATCCGGCAAAGGTGGTGAAGAAATTGTAATTTAAAATATGAAAAATAGAAAAGGCGCCGTTTGGGCGCCTTTTCATTTTGGTGGGATTGCGAAGAAATATTGATTATTTCTTCTTTTTAGTTTCTTTCTTGATGCCGTCGCGAATCAACAGAGCGTCGATTGTAGGCTCCTGACCGCGGAAACGCTTGTAGAGCACCATAGGGGCTTCTGTGCCGCCGCGGCTAAGCACGTTGTCCTTCCATGACTTGGCAATTTCAGGATTGAAGATTCCGTTGTCCTTGAAATATTGGAAAGCGTCGGCTTCGATGACCTCTGCCCACTTGTAGCTGTAGTAGCCTGCGGCATAACCGCCAGAGAAGATGTGGTTGAACTGCGGTGCCATGATGCATCCGTCAACGGCCGGGAACATCTGCACTTGCTTCATCGCCTCGCGTTCGAACGCGATAGGGTCGGTCACAGGCGCTGTCGTTGTGTGGTATGCCATGTCGAGGTAGCCGAAGCTGAGCTGGCGCAGGCAGGCATACGCCGCGCCGAATTGTGATGACTTGATTACCTTGTCGACAAGCTCCTGAGGAATAGCCTCGCCTGTCTGGTAGTGGCGTGCAAAACTGTCGAGGAATTCTTTTTGTGTCAAGAAGTTCTCGTTGAATTGCGACGGCACTTCCACAAAGTCGCGGTAAACGTTGGTTCCCGACATTGATTGATATTTAGTCTGAGCGAGCAGGCTGTGCAGGCCGTGTCCGAACTCATGGATGAACGTTTCCACCTCATAGAACGTAAGCAGGGAAGGCTTTGTTTCTGTAGGCTTTGTGAAATTCATTGTCAGAGTTACGTGCGGACGCTGGCTGACGCCGTCGACGATGCGCTCCGGGCGGAATTCAGTCATCCATGCGCCTGAACGCTTGGTGTCGCGTGGGAAGAAGTCGGTGTAGAGCACACCGACGAAGTTGCCGTCGGCATCGGTCACGTCAAACGACTTCACTTCCGGATGGTATACCGAATAGTTCTGGTTTTCGGTGAAGTGCAAGCCGTAGAGACGCGTTGCAAGACCGAACACACCTTTGATTACGTTGTTGAGTTCAAAGTAAGGACGGAGTTCCTCGTCATTGTAAGAGTACTTCTCGTTTTTCAGCTTGTTGGCATAGTATGAGTAGTCCCAGTTCTGGAGCTGGATTTTCTTGCCTTCGAGTTTCTGAGCATAGTCGGTCAGCTCTTTCAGCTCCTTTTTCCATGCCGGCTTGTAGGCGTCGCGCAGTTGATTGAGCAATTTGTAGACGTTGGCAGGAGTTTGCGCCATGGTGTCCTCAAGGCTGTAGTCGGCATACGTGTTGTAGCCAAGCAGTTTGGCGATCTCGTAGCGCACTTCGGCGATGCGGCTCAGGATTTTTGTGTTGTCAAATTCTCCGCCGACGCATTGCGTGTTGTATGCCTTGTACAGCTTCTCGCGCAGGTCGCGGCGTGAGGAGTATTTCATGAACGCCATGTAAGTGGGCTGTTGCAGCGTGATAAGATACTGACCCTCTTTGCCTTTTTCTTTGGCGGCAAGAGCGGCAGCCTCCACCGTGCTTTCCGGCAGACCCGCAAGGTCGTCTTTTGTGAGCCACAATTCATACGCGGCAGTGCATTTCACCGTGTTTTGCTCGAATTTGAGCGTCAGTTCCGACAATTCCGCCTGAAGCTTGCGATAAGCGTCGCGGTCGGCGCCCTCAAGGTTTGCACCGCTGCGGGCAAACGAGTCGTAGGTGTTTTTGAGCAGCGTTTTCTGCTCAGTGTTGAGGTCGAGTTTGTCGCGGTTTTCGTAGACCTCCTTTACGCGTTGCCACAACTTCTCGTTGAGAGAGATGTTTGCGCTGTGTTCAGCCAGTTTCGGGGCGATGCGCAGCGAAATCTGGTTCATTTCCTCGTCGCCGTCGGCCGACAGGATTGGATAGAATGTGAGCAGCGTGCGGTTGAGCATCTCTCCGGCATTCTCAAGCGCCTCGATAGTGTTTTCAAACGTAGGGCGCGAGCGCTGGTTGACGATAACCTCGATTTCGCGGTCTGCTTGTTTGATACCTGAATCGACTGCTTCCTCATAGAAACTCTTCTCGATTCTGTCGAACGGCACAACGTTGTGTGTCGTTTTGAATTCCTCAAAGAATATATTTTCAGCGTTTGTCATTATTGGTGCTGTAAATAATAATGGAATGATTAATGATTTGAAATTCATATTTTTATAATAACTGATGTTTTTGCAAATTTACTACATATTTTCCGAAGTGCCCAAACCTTTGTATCGGATTTTGTCGAATATCAGCGCGATGGTGAGTTTGTCCACACCGGCGTCGAGCAGGTAGTGGCGGTCGTCGTCAAGTGTTTTCAGCACCTCGCTGCCGCCTGATTTGTCAACGGCGTCCATATAGCTTGCCACGGCGTCTTTCACCTGTCCGCTGCACAGCAGGGCATGTCCGCGGTTGATGTAGTCGTTTGCGCCGGGCTGCTTGGCGATGATGCGGTTGTAGTAGTCCACACTTTGGCTGTAGTTTCCAATCAGGAACGAACACCAGGCGATGGGGCGCATTGTCCGTTCGCCTTTTGATGCCAGATAGTCCACTTTGAAGAAGTATTTCAACGCCTCCTCAATCCGTCCGCCTTCAAGCAGGCAGTTGGCAATATTGTTGGCAAGCGCCACATTGTCGGGCTGCAGCGCTTCCGCGCGTTTGTAGTTGGCGATGGCTTTCTCCGTATCGTTTACGGCCCTGTAGCAAAGAGCCAGATGCTTGAGGGTCCACACATCGTTGGGCTTGAGCAGCTCAACTTTCTCATAGTCGGCGGTGGCAAGCACGTATTGTTTCAGTTGCTCGTGGCAGTAGCCAGTCTTCTGATAGTCGGAGGCAGTAGGCGAGTCTTGTTTCAACACTTTGCCGAATGTCGACAGCGCGTCGGTGTAGCATTGCATGCTGAAATAAAACTCGGCAATCAGCCGCAGGCTTTTTGTGTCGGAAAGGGCGTCGCTGACAAACGGCACGTCAATAAGATTGAGCCTTGTCGAGAACGGGTTGTAGAAATCGTTGCGGCTGCGAAACAGGTTGAAGAAGCGGTACAGGCTTTGCACATATTTGTTGGCGGTGTTCTCCCGCTGTTTGTCGGGGTTGGGGAGGCTGCCTGCCATTTCGTTGATGACCTGCTCCTGCTGCTCGTCGAATTGTGCCATCATCATCGAGCGATGCTGGTCGGGCATCGTGGCTACCGACAGGGCGAATGAGAATTTGTCGCTGTCGCAGAATGCTCCTGTGCGGTCAACCATCGACAGCAACATGCTGCCGCTGTTGCCGGCAAACACGCGGAATATGCTCGAGTGGCGTGGTGTGAACGGAACAAACCAATTCGCCACGTCGTTGAAGAATGGAAAGCTTTTCAGCCTGGCGAACGAGCTGAGAAACACGTCGCTGCCTTCAGCCTGCATGCGGCTCAGCTCCTGCATCTTGTCGGTGATGCCCGACTCGTTGAGCATTTCCTGCCAGTCGGGGTTTTTTGCCATTTCTTCGATGTCGTCTGAAAACCCGTCGCGCATCTTGCGCCGCATCTCCGGACTTAGTTTCATCAGTTTAGGCACCAATTCGTCGCGCACCTTCTGACTGATTCTCTCAGTGGAGCGGCTGCGGATGAATTGCAGAAACACGGTCATGATGTCGCGGCGTCCGCGCTCGCTGTCGGCAATGTTGGCAATACGCAGTGAGATGGCGTTTGAGTGCTTTATGGTTTCGCGGTGGCAGTGCATGGCAATCAGCGCGCAGCACAGCGCTTTCATTGACAGCGATGCGTCGTTGAAAGCGTTTGCGGCATAGAGGTCGAGCAGCGACAGCAGAAGGTGTTCGCTGTAGTGTTCGAGCAGACTGAGCATTGTCGCCGCCATCGCCAATTCCTTTATTTCTGCCGTGGCGTCGGCGTCGGCAAGCAGCTTGTCGAGCGTGCCGGCTTCGTTGGCGGTCACGGGAAAAGTGACCCATATATGCTTGAAAACAGCGTTGGCGGCTTTTTCTTTCTCCATTAGCAGTGTCCTCTCCTGGTCACTGTCGCGTTTGTCTGCCGGCAGCTCGTAGAACAATGCTGTCTTGTCGGCGCATTCGCGGTATGCCTCGAGCAGCGCCTCCAGACTTCTGGGGTACTTGCGCTCCATGCGCAGCGTCTCGTAGTATAGTTTAGGCGAGTTCTGCACTGTCAGCTCTTGTTCGGTAATGTCGGCAAGCTCCATCAGTTTTGCGGTGATGCCGTTGTGGATTTCCTCGCGTTGAGGGTCGTTGCATCCGTCAGCAACATAGCGGATCATATATTTGTATGACTCCTCCAGCTCGTCGAGCCGGTTGTTCAATTGCCAGTTTTGCAGCGTCTGTGCCGTCTGTCGCAGTTCGGCGAACGCCTCAGCAAGGCGTTTCTCTGAAAGCAGCGATTGAATGCTTTTTTTGTGGAAGTCGGTCATTGTCGTATATTGAATTTATTTGCGAATATACAAATAAAGAGCAAAAATCTTGCCATAAGTCATTGCAAAAGTTGGCGAGGTGTTGTCAGGATTTGGAGGAAATAGTAAATTTGCAGAAAAAATAGAATATGGTACTACAACGTTGGCAGACGGTTTATCTGCTTATTTCAGTGATAGCGATGGCTTTGGCGGCGGCATTCCCGGCGGTCGAGCCGTTGCGTGTTGCGCAGCCGGTGGTTGAATTGGGCGGCGCTGTCTTGGTGGCACGTGTGCTTGCCGCCGCAATTGCAGTGTTTTTGCTTGTCACAATCACTAAGTTTAAAAACCTGAAAATGCAGCAAATGCTGTGTTCTGTAGGCGTTCTGCTCATGTTGGCGGAAATTGCCGTTGTGGCTGGCGGATATTTTATGGCGGTTGTTGAGCCGAGATTCACGATGACAGCTCCGCTGCCTGTGCTTGCGCTTGCCTGCACGCTGATGGCGAAGAGCCGTATCCAAAAAGACTATAAAATCATTCACGATTGCGACCGTTTGCGCTAATGTATCGGTTTGAAAATCAGAAGAATGTGAAAATATTTCTGAAATATTTGGACTGATTGCTTTGTTTTTAGGAAATTAATGGTTACTTTTGCAGTCCGAAATACTGAATAATAACGAAATAAGATACAAAAATGAAAAGAACATTCCAACCTTCGAACAGAAAGAGAGTGAACAAACACGGTTTCCGTTTAAGAATGTCGACTGCCGACGGACGCAAGGTGCTTGCTCGCCGTCGTGCTAAAGGTCGTGCACGTCTGTCGGTTTCTCACTCTATCAATAAGTAATACTTTAATAGGGTTACGCAGAACGAATAGTTCCGTTGTCGTATTCTTGCGATGACGGTTCTTTTTGTGTGTATACGCGTCTGGTTTTTTGCGCCTCTTTGCTTGCCGGCACTCCGGATTTCTCTGATTTTGAAATCTAAAAAAACGAATCCAAATCTTTAAAAATGGAAAAAGACAATCTTTTGTCGATAAAATGTGACATTTTGTCGGATTTATTTGGAATTGTGTTTACAAAGTGATAAATTTGCCGTCGAAAAGAGGTAGGATATATAGATTTTGAAAAAGGAGGTTTGAAAAATAGATGCAATGTCCAGGCAAAGCTTCTCTGGCAAATTCCAGATGTTTTGTCGGCAATTGGCATAGTTTGATAAGCGAATAGATTAAAAGAATTTTATTTCATATTGATTTGTTTTATGTGTGATGATCCCCGGGAGGCTGCGAAGTTTTTCGGGGTTTTTCGTGTGGAAAGTGAACATTTCGACATACGTAAATGTTTTTTTACGATGGATGGCGATACGTTATATTGTATGGCAGTGTCGGTATAGTAGGCACTGCATTTGGCGGAGGCCGTCCTTGACAATGGCATTACAAGTGCAAGAAAATAAGATTTGTTTCATGTGTGAATTTTGGCATCTCGGAGGCTGTGAAGTTTCTGGGATGTTTTTTTATTGTGAAATTTTCAAAAGACATATTTTGTTTGTAGTCGGCATTGGACTACCTTTGTATTGCTTATTTTTTAATCAGTGAAAAAAATATAATCGATGAGAACAAGGATATTTATGCTGTTGCTGGCAGTGCTCGTGCTGGCAGGATGCGGTAGAGAGAAAAAAATCGAGTCGGAGCTGCTCGGCATAGAGGAGAAAGACGGATATACGCTGGTGACCGTGCGCGATCCGTGGAAGGCTGGACAGACACTTCACAGCTATGCGCTTGTGCCACGCGACAAGCCGCTTCCCGACGGGCTTCCCGATGCGACGGTGATAAAAGTGCCGTTGCGCTCGGCGGTGGTCTACAGTGATGTGTATGCCCGTCCGATTGTGGAGCTGGGCTGCGGAAATGCCATCGTCGGAGTGCTCGATGCACAGTATTTCAAGACACCCGAAGTGGTTGCCGGTTTGAAATCTGGAAAGATATCCGACTGCGGCTCGTCGATGTCGCCATCCACTGAACGTATCGTCAGTGCCGCACCGGAGGCCATATTCCTGTCGCCGATGCAGAACAGCGGTTATGGAGCGATAGGCAATATGGGAATACCTATTGTTGAGATGGCAGACTATATGGAGTCCACGCCCCTTAACCGCGCACGCTGGATTGAGTTTATCGGACTGCTCTTCGGCAAGAGCGGCCAGGCAGCGAAGGTCTATGCGCAGGTGGCTAAGGATTATGCCGCGGTGAAGGCTGTTGCTCAGAAAGCCGACAAGCATCCCATGGTGATTTCAGAATATGCCATCAACGGAGTATGGTATGTGCCAGGAGGCAAAAGCTACAAGGCTTCGCTTTATGCCGATGCCGGCGCAGCATATCCATGGGCTGCCGACCAGTCGACTGGATCGTTGTCGCTCGACTTTCCGCAGGTGCTCGACAAGGCTCAGAAAGCCGACTTCTGGCTTGTCACCGTCTACGGACAGACGCTTGACCGCAAGTCAATGCTTGCGCTTTATCCGCACAACGACCGTTTCAGCGCGTTTTCCAATCATGGAGTCTATTATGTCGATTCCGCCACAAGCGGGATTTTTGAGGAAACACCGTTCCACCCCGAGCGTCTGCTTCGCGAATACGTGAAACTGTTTCATCCCGACTTGTTGCCTGACTACTCGTTGCAATATTATAAACCGATGGGGGATTGATAGATGGCACGTTTCCGTATAGTGACGGCTTTGCTCGTTTTTGCGATAGCCGCTCTCGCTTTGTCGCTTCTGCTTGTGGGCACAGTCGATGTGCCGGCTGTTGAGGTGTGGCGCATTCTGACCGGTCGTCCGTCAGACTATGAGCCGTGGAATTTTATAATATTCGAAAGTCGGCTGCCGCTTGTCGTCACGGCTGCGCTTGCCGGAGGTGCGCTCGCCGTGTCGGGACTGCTGTTGCAGACCCTGTTTGGCAACACGCTCGCCGACCCCTCGATTCTTGGCATATCCACTGGGGCAAGTCTGGGTGCCGGATGCGCTATGCTTGCGTTCGGCAGCTCGTTCGCCACTGTTCTTGGTGTCGCCGCTGGCGGATATGTAGCCACGCTTACCGGCGCATTTGTGGGAGCGATGGTTGTGATGGCTTTGCTGCTCGTGATGTCGAACGTTGTGAAGAGCAGCACGATGCTGCTGATTGTTGGTATCTTGATAGGTTATATCGCCTCGTCGGCAATCTCGTTGCTTAATTTCTTTGCCACAGAAGAGGGAGTGCATTCGTTTGTGATATGGGGACTTGGCAATTTCTCCGGAGTCACGCTCCGCCAATTGCCGGTTTTTGCCGCTGTTGTGGTTGCGGGGCTTGCCGCCTCGTTGCTGCTGATAAAGCCGCTCAACGCCTTGCTGCTGGGCAGGCGTTATGCTGAAAACCTTGGCGTCAACCTTCGCTCCACGCGCAATGTGCTGCTTGTGGTCACCGGACTGCTTACAGCCGTTGTCACGGCATTCTGTGGTCCTATAGGATTTATCGGACTTGTGGTGCCCCACGTGTCGCGTCTGCTGCTCCGCACGTCCGACCACTACCGGTTGATTCCAGTGGCTATCCTTGCCGGCGCGGTTGTGGCGATGGCGTGCACGCTGGTGAGTGTGTTGCCGATGGACAACGGAATGATTCCTATAAATGCAATCACGCCGATTGTCGGTGTGCCGGTGATACTTTACGTGATAATCAACCGCCGTAAGATATTCTATTTCAACTGACAGAGATGAAACGCTTGCTCGAAATTAAAAACGTGTCTGCCGGATATGTTGTGGACAAGAAGACAAATGTTGTGGTGGCTGACGCATGCCTGTCGCTTTGCGGCGGACAGCTTGTGAGTCTGCTTGGCGCAAACGGTGCCGGCAAGTCAACCTTGCTGCGCACCATTGCCGGGACGCAGATGCCGCTGCAGGGGGATGTGCTTGTCGATGGAAAATCGTTGAAATCAATGAGCCGCAAGGAGTTGGCCAAGATGGTGAGCGTCGTATCGACCGACCGCACTCAAGCCGGCGGATTGACTGTTGAGGAACTTGTGGGACTCGGGCGTCAGCCTCACACGGGATTTCTCGGACGCCTCGACAGCAGCGACCGTGAGATTGTGGCAGAGGCGATGGAGGCGGTGGGAATAAGCCATAAGGCTGAAAAATTTGTCGCCGAACTTTCCGACGGCGAGCGCCAGAAAGCGATGATTGCGCGCGCTGTGGCGCAGCAGACGCCCGTAATCCTGCTCGATGAGCCTACGTCGTTTCTCGATGTGGCGAGCCGTGTCGACGTGTTGCAGCTGCTTCACCGTCTGGCTTACAACGAAGGCAAGGCCATACTGCTGTCATCGCACGATGTCTCGTTGTCGCTGTCGCTCAGCGACCGCTTGTGGCTGCTTTTGCCAGGGGGCGTAATAGTTGACGGGCAGACGGAGGATTTGGTGCTTTCGGGACGGTTGGATGAACTGTTTCCGTCGCGCTCGGTGACCTTCGATATGCTGACAGGAGAGTTTGCCGCGGTGCTGCCTGCCGGACATAGGTCGGTGGCATTGCGTTGCAGCGACCCGTCGTTGAGTCATTGGGCAACAAATGCGTTGCTCCGCAGCGGTTATGCTGTGGGTGACGACGGCAAGGTGGAGGTGTCTGTTGTGTCAGCCACCGACATCAGCGTCGGCGGCAGGCGCTGCAGCTCATTTGCCGGGATGCTCGGCGCGCTTGAAGTGGAATCCTAAGCACACGTTGTCGTATTGTCGTGTCAGCCGCATAGCCATTTTAAACGTGGCGTTGTCGGCGTTGTCGGCAACCGCCGATACCAATCCGATAAGTTGTTTGACGTCGACGGTGAGCGTCATGCGGTTGCCGTCTTTCTGCAGATAAGCCTTCTGGTTGCTGTAGGCAGCCGGAAGGCGTACCTGCGATGAGTGGAGCGAAAGGTTGTAACTGTTGCCTGAAATCCTGTCAAGGCGTCCTTCCACGGGCACGTCGCGCACGAAGATGACAAAGGTGTTTTCGTCGGAAAACTCAATATGAGTGTCATCGAGCTGCAGTTGCTCATAGTAGGGTGTCAGTCGGTTTTCGGCGATGGCGGCCACGGCTTCCCCGCTGAGGTTGCCCACGGCATTGCCCGACTTTAGGTAGACCGCAGGTCCGGTCGCAAACCAGTTGGCTGCAATTGTGGCAGGGTCGGCAGTGGCCGGGTTTTAGGGACCTGTCGCCAACTGTGCTTT
>ERZ780075.206-NODE-206-length-30228-cov-5.843436_pt1 | contig 30228 bp, 28 predicted proteins | sample MGYA00511839_ERZ780075 | MGnify/ENA primary metagenome ERZ780075 (study PRJEB29588, sample SAMEA2155953) | human gut metagenome | biome: human gut; feature: human-associated habitat; material: faeces | place: Denmark | collected 2008/2010 ...
GAGCGCCACCTTGCCAAGGTGGAGGTAGCGAGTTCGAGCCTCGTCATCCGCTCCAATTAAACCGTCTTTGTCGGATCAGGCAGAGGCGGATTTTTTATTTCCGTTGCTTTTGCGGAGCTTTCGTGATAATATTATCTTATACCGCTATACGATAAGGAGTTAGCCATGCAGAGAAGATACAGAGCCGATAAAATTGTGAATTTCCGTGACCTCGGCGGTTATCCGTTTGACGGCGGCGTGACCCGATACGGGCGGGTGCTGCGCTGCGGGGTGCCGAACGGCACGGCTCAGAGCGATATCGAGCTGGTGCGCTCCCTCGGCATCCGCCGCATATTTGACCTGCGGGGCGAGAACGAAGTAATTGACCTGCCGAGCGGGCTTTATGATATCCCCGGCGTTGAATGCGTCAACATTCCCCTGCTCGAGGTCAACCCCGATACCTCCAAAAATCAGAGCGTGACGGATATGTATATCTACAGCCTGACCGAGAACGCCCCGAACTACGCTAAAGTGCTGCGGCTGATAGCCGAGACCGACGCGCCGTTTATGTTTCACTGCTTCGGCGGCAAGGACAGGACCGGGCTGCTCGCCGCGCTGCTGCTCGGCGCCGCGGGGGTCGAGCGTGAGGACATAGTGGCGGATTATCAGATATCCTTCACCTACCTGCGCCCGTTCTATGAGAAGGAGATCGCCGCAGGCTCCCCGCTCATCTGGGAGACCGACCTCACGAGGCTCGAATCCTCTCCCGACAAAATGTGCTCGACCCTCGACTTCCTCGACGGGAATTACGGCGGCATCATGGGCTATATCTCGTCACTCGGCCTCACCGCCGACGAGATCGCTAAAATCCAAAATATCCTGAAATAAAATTCGGCGCACCCGTCTCTCACCGAGGCAGATGCGCCGTTTCTTTGTATTTACTTTTTGCCGTATTCCTCGAGGGGACGCCAATCCAGCTCCACAGGCACAAGGTCTTTCTCGATCTCGGCCTTGCGCTGCATATACTCGAGCGCAGTTACGATATCCGTCTGCCCTTGACCGTCTTTCACATAGCAATGCCTATACTCATACGGCACATTGCTGTACATCCCCCAATACGGCTCGCCCTTTTCATATTCCAGCAGCTCCGGCTCCGTCAGCTCACCGTCAACGAGGCGGACATAGCCGTAGCTCGGCTCATATTTATTGCCGAATTCCGAGCGGATAACGCCGTTTGTGTATATAGTGCGGTCGTAGCAGCTGTAACCCAATACGCCGGTGCCGAATTCATGGTAGCTTTCAGTAGCCTTTAGCTCTATCGGCTTGCTGTCCTTGACGGTATAGATCGAGTCGTTGGAGAAGCCGTATGCCTTGTTTTCCTCGCCCCAGTAGTCATACGGTTGGTCGCTTGCAAGCAGCAATTCCTCAACACCGTTGCCGTCGATATCATAAAGGCAGTAGTAATTCTGAACATTACGGTACTCGCGAAAATCTTCGTTGTCGTCGAGCATACCCTTGCAGCGTTCCGTGATCACGGAGTAATACGGGTCATCGGCAGGAATTCTCATATTCGCATATTTTGCTGCAAATTCCGATACAGGAATGGTAGCATTCTCAGTAGTCAGCTCCTCAAAAATATCGGTCATCTCCGATATCGACCTGCCGCCGACAGCGATTTTGAAGGTATCCGACTTATATTCGTCAATGCGTGACCATTTAAGCTCGATTGCGGGCGGTCCGGGCAAAGTGCCGTCAATTATCCTGTCACGGTAGAATTCAAATTCCGATTTGAACAAATTATCGTTGTGCCGAACTTCGCCCTCAAAACTTCTGTCCTCAGAGAATTTGTCGCCGTCTTGATAGAGCGCGTACATAAAGTTGTATTCCCCGTTAAGACCGAGTTTGACGAAGCAATAATTCGGGGCGAGCTTGTTGCCGAAGGTGGTTTTGATCCAGCCGTCAATTTGTATCTCCCTATCTATCACATTCTCCAAATACCACCATCTGTCGTTGCGGCACTTGACCGGCTTACAGTCAACGGAGGTGTAGATATCCGTTATCGTTACCTTGTCCGGCGTCGCTCTGCGGTCGCCGAGAATAAGCTCCGGGATCGCGTCTTCATCGATGTCATACAGGTAATAATAGATATCCTCGGCCCTTTGCTCGAACTTGCTTTCACTACCAGAGCGATTCCATACTTTCTTAGCAGTCTCACACTTCTGCTTAACTATCGCCGAATACGGGTCATCGGGAGTGACCTCCAACTCGTTTTCATAGAATCCTCCCTTGTCGCCGCACCCACTAAAGCTGAGACAGGAAACGGCAATAATAAGCCCCAACAAAGCGGCTGTGAATTTTTTCATATTATATCCTCCGCAAGAAGTTTTCGGCTATTTGCCGTATATATATTACCATATAATTACAGCACGGTCAAGTTAACAAGCTTTGAACACGTTTTGCGGGCAAAAAAAGAGCCGGAGCGATCGCTCCGGCTTGGTGATTATTGATTTGCTCAGATGGTAACGGTGTAGTCAACGATACCCTTGAGGTTCTTAGCGGTGAACTTAAGACCAAGCTTGATCTCTGCTTCGCCGACATAGACATGAACTGCATAGTGCCAGGTGCCGCCGGTGATCTTGCCGGTCTTCTCGTCAACCTTGCACTTGATGTATGCGTCCTTATAGGTGAGCGTAATGCTGTCCTTGCCGCTGTAAAGCTCAGCGCCAAGCTCCTTGATCGCGTTATCAATATTGCCGAGAGTGCCGATGCCTCTTGCAACGGGACCTGCGGTATGGGCGTCGGCCTGAGGACCGTCGACCTGATCCTTGAGCTGGATAACGATCTCGGTAACGCCGTTCTTGGAAACAGCCTTAGCCTTGACAACATCGGGCGCCTGGAGCTTGCCCTTGCCGGGGATATAGTCGGTCTCCACGGAGTTCTTCTCAAGAGTTCTCTGGATTATGGGGGAGGCAACCTTAAGCACGCCGCCGAGAGCGCCGTCGCCGGTGATGGCGCCGTCAAGCTTCATGGTGGAGTGACCCTTGGGGGCGGGCTTGGTGGCCTTGTGAGCCTTGTTGTAGAAAGCAACGATCTCAGCTATATCGGAGCTGTTGAGTGCGTTCGGATTTGCGGCAGCGGTGGTGTCAGCTGCGGAAGCGTTCTCTGAGGGAGCTGCCTCGGAAGCGTTCTCTGAGGGAGCCTCAGCGGTGGTGCCGTCTGCGGGAACAGCTGCGGTAGTGTCGTCTGCGGGAGCCGCAGTGGTGTCGTCATCTACAGCTGCAAAAAGATCGGTCGTAGTCTCGGGTTTGGTTTCTTTGTCATCCTTACCGCCGCAGGCTGCGAATGCGAAGAGCATTGCAAAAGCGAGAAGGAGCGCCAGAATTTTTTTCATGTGATGTCCTCCTGAAAATAGTCTTTCATTATGTTTTTGGCAGATTGCACAGTTTACCCATGGTTACTGCCGCTTGCATACTATAAAAATACTACATAACCGCCTTTTTGTCAATACTGAAAGACGAAATTTAAAGAAAAAATATTTAACACTTTTGTAATGACAAGAGCCGCCAAATATGGTATAATACCTTAAAATTATAAAGGGTAGTGGGCTTTTATGCCCGATTTAAGCTCCAAAAGGTACGGAGGATAGAGAATATGGCGGTCAAGCGCTTCATTTCATGGAATGTAAACGGCATCAGAGCCTGCCTCGGCAAGGATTTCTATGAGAGCTTCGCAAAGCTCGACGCCGATATTTTTTGCTTGCAGGAGACAAAGGTGCAGCCCGGTCAGGTCGAGTTGCAACTTGACGGCTATCATCAGTATTGGAATTACGCCGAGCGCAAGGGCTACTCTGGCACGGCGGTTTTCTCAAAGGAGGAGCCGCTGAGCGTCGCCTACGGCATCGGCATCCCGGAGCACGACACCGAGGGCAGAGTGATAACTCTTGAATTCGCCGACTATTATTTCATAACGGTCTATGTGCCGAATTCGCGCGACGGTCTGGTGCGCCTCGACTACCGCATGGAGTGGGAGGACGCTTTTCTCGCCTACATCCGCTCGCTGGATGAGAAAAAGCCCGTCATTTACTGCGGTGATCTGAACGTCGCTCACAAGGAGATCGACCTGAAAAATCCCAAGACTAACCGCCGCAACCCAGGCTTCACGGACGAGGAGAGAGATAAATTCTCCGCCGTGCTCGGCAGCGGCTTCATTGATTCATTCCGCTACTTTTACCCCGACCTCGAGAATATCTACAGCTGGTGGTCCTACCGCTTCTCGGCGAGGGCGAAGAACGTGGGGTGGAGGATCGACTATTTCGTCGTCTCCGACAAGCTGCGTGAAAATCTCAGGGACGCAAAAATACACACCGAAGTGCTCGGCTCCGACCATTGCCCTGTCGAGCTGGATATCGAATTATAAGGGGGAACAAAAATGAACTCTAAAACGCTTAAAATTATTGCAATAATCCTTGCCGTGACTACCGTTGCGGGCATAGCGGCATTCTTTATCACCCGCGGCGGCGGGGACGGCGGCATACTGCCCGATATCGTGAAGCCCGAGGAATTCTCGTTCGCCGACAGCAAATATACGACGAGCGCCTCGCTGAGCGTCAAGGGCGCAAACGGCGAGATCTATCTGCCCACGGGCATCGACGGCGTTTATTACACCGCCGCTCTGAACGGCGAGGTCGCATTCTATGAGTATGCAGGCGGCGCATTCGCCCCGAGTTCGCTTGAGAAAAAGCAGGTCAAGGCAACTCTCTCCGCAAGCTATGAGAAGATCCCCGTAACGGTAAATTATATAAGCAAAGACGGCAAGGTATTCGGCTGCGGCGTTTTCACCTCGGATATGGACTCCTCCGTGGAGGTTTATTCCTACGCCTTTGTCAAGCTCATCAAGAAGCCCGCAGGCTACGGCGACGGCTACCTGCTGCTTGCCGACTTCGACAAGAACGACCACTACAAGCCCGCCAAGCTCTACTCCGAGATATATTCGTTTAATCTCGACAACGGCTCGACCTCGACCTATGTTTCAAACAACACCCGCCTTGTCGACAAAAACGGCGCATTCAGGAGCGACTGGACTCTGTTGACCGACGACTTCATTGCAAATCTCGGCGACGCAAAGTATTTCCTCTCCTCGAGATACTACACCTCCGACGACAAGGGCAAGCGAGCCGACGTGATGGTGCTCTCGAACGCCTACAGGCCCAAGGTCGTTGTCTCCGACATACTCGGTCTTTGGTTTGTCAATGACGGCAACGGTATGCATTACCTCAAAAAGACCGCAAACGGCTTCGCAAACATCGTCAACAACGGCTCGGAGACGGTGCTCGCCGAGTTTGAGGGCGATTACTTCGCCGATTATCTTCAGGACGGCAAATATCTCGTCAATAAAAAGACCCTGACCGTTACCGACCTGCTCACCGGGGCGGCGGTCACGCTCAGCGGCGTTGACCTCGACGGCGCGGACCTCGTCAGCGTTAACCCCGACGGCAGCCGCTTCGTCTTTGCCTTCAACGGCGAGGCGAACTCAAACGGCACAAAGGTGCAGAGCCTTATCTATTGCTCCGCCGAAGGCTCGGATCCCGCCGCATTCAGCGAGCCTCTGCTCTTTGAGGAGAGCTGCGGCTTCGTGTGGCTCGACTCCTCGAGCGTGATGAGCGTCAGGGCTCTTGACGGCAGCGGCGCAACCGCCGGCTCGGTAGTATATACCTTTTAAATAATAAAAAATGGTCGGAGCCTTTGCTCCGACCGGATCTTACATATTTTATATTTTATCAGGTGAGAAATCTATCACGATACTGTTGCGCTGCATCTTTATCTGAGTGTATTTCACTCCCGCGGCGTCAAACATACGCTTTGAAGCCTTTACCCCGACAGAGTCGGCGTATTTATCGGATATATATATCACTTCTTTGATGCCGCTTTGAATTATCGCCTTGGCGCATTCGTTGCAGGGGAAAAGGGCCACATAGACCTTGCAGCCCTCGAGATTTGAGCCGCCGCTGTTGAGAATGGCGTTCAGCTCGGCGTGGCAGACATAGGGATATTTGGTGTCGTATTCGTCGCCCGTGCGCTCCCATGGGAACTCATCATCGCTGCAGCCTGAGGGCAGCCCGTTGTAGCCGACGGACATTATCTTGTTGCGGTCGTTGACTATGCAAGCACCGACCTGGGTGTTCGGATCCTTGCTGCGGTAAGAGGAAAGCATGGCTATCCCCATGAAGTATTCGTCCCATGAAATGTAGTCTTTTCTCTTAGGCATGGTGCGGCCTCCTTTGCAATTCTTTACTAATTCTAACATGAAAAAGCCTAAAAAACAACTTTAATTTTTATAAATTCAAATAACGAGGTGCAAACATGAGTTTTCTGACAAAAATCTTCGGCGACTATTCCACCAAAGAGGTCAAGCGTATCCGTCCTCTTTGCGACAGGGTGCTCGCCCTCGATGATGAGTTTTCCAAACTGACCGACTCCGAATTGCAGGCAAAGACCCCCGAATTCAAGCAGAGACTTGCAAACGGAGAGACCCTTGACGATATTCTCCCCGAGGCGTTTGCCGCCTGCCGTGAGGCTTCGTGGCGCGTGCTCGGGCTGAAGCACTTCCCCGTGCAGATAATCGGCGGCATCATCCTGCATCAGGGCCGGATCGCCGAGATGAAAACGGGTGAAGGCAAGACCCTTGTGGCGACCCTCCCCGCCTATCTTAACGCCCTCTCGGGCGACGGCGTTCACATCGTCACGGTCAATGATTATCTTGCCCGCCGCGACAGCGAATGGATGGGCAAGGTCTATCGCTTCATGGGTCTGACCGTCGGCCTTATCATTCACGAAAAAGAAGGCGACGAGCGCAAGCAGGCATACGCCGCCGACATAACCTACGGCACGAATAACGAGATGGGCTTCGACTATCTGCGTGACAACATGGTGGTCTATAAGGAGCAGAAGGTGCAGCGCGGCCACAACTACGCCATCGTCGACGAGGTGGACTCCATCCTTATTGATGAGGCGAGGACTCCGCTCATCATCTCCGGCAGAGGCGAGAAATCGACCGACCTTTACAAAATGGCCAACCGCTTTGCCGTTTCGCTGAAAGCGGTCAAGGTCAAGGAGGCAAACTCCAAGGAGAACATTGAGGATATCGTCGGCAGCGACGTTGACTACGTTGTGGATGAAAAAGCCAAGACCGCAACCCTCACCAAGAGCGGTATCGCGAAGGCGGAGGCATTCTTCCACCTCGATAACCTCATGGATCCCGAAAATATGACCATACAGCATCACATCAATCAGGCGATAAAGGCGAACGGCGTTATGAAGCGCGACGTTGACTATGTCGTCAAGGATAACGAAGTGCTCATCGTCGATGAATTCACCGGCCGTATCATGCTCGGCAGGCGCTACAACGAGGGTCTGCATCAGGCTATCGAAGCAAAGGAGAACGTCAGCGTCGAGCACGAGAGCAAGACCCTGGCGACCATCACATTCCAGAATTATTTCCGCCTTTACAAAAAGCTCTCCGGTATGACCGGTACGGCGATGACGGAATCCGCCGAATTCAACCAGATATACGGCCTTGACGTTATCGAGATACCGACCAACAAGCCGATGATACGCAAGGATCTCAACGACGTTATCTATAAGACCGAGAAGGCGAAATTCGACGCGGTCATCGACGCTATCGAGGAGTGCCACTCAAAGGGTCAGCCCGTGCTGGTCGGCACCGTCTCGATCGAGAAATCCGAGCTGCTCAGCGCCATGCTCAAGAGGCGCGGCATCAAGCATGAGGTGCTCAACGCAAAGCACCATGAGAAAGAGGCCGAGATAGTCGCTCAGGCCGGTAAAGAGAACGCCGTTACCATCGCCACCAACATGGCGGGCCGCGGCACCGACATCAAGCTCGGCGGCAATGCCGAATATCTCGCAAAATCCGAGCTGCGACGCATGGGCTACACCGAGGAGATCATCGCCGAGGCCACGGGCTTCGCCGAGACGGACAACGAGGAGATCCTGCGCGCAAGAGTCGAGTACTCGACCCTTGAGAAAAAATACGATGAAGAAATCGCACCCGAGGCGGACAGGGTCCGTGCGGCGGGCGGCCTCTTCATAATCGGCACTGAGCGCCACGAGTCAAGGCGTATAGATAACCAGCTCAGAGGCCGTTCCGGCAGACAGGGCGACCCGGGCGCCAGCCGCTTCTTCCTCTCGCTTGAGGATGATCTGCTCAGGATCTTCGGCGGCGAAAGAGTCGCAAGCATGATGAACACCCTAAAGACCCCCGAGGATATGCCCCTTGAGGTCAAGATGCTCTCAAACGTGGTCGAAAGCTCTCAGAAGAAGATAGAGGGCAGGAACTTCGCCATCAGAAAGAGCGTTCTTCAGTATGACGACGTTATGAATCGTCAGAGAGAGCTTATCTACAGCCAGCGCGATCAGGTGCTCAATGAGGACGATATCAGCGAGATAATCCTGAAGATGATTGACGGCTGCGTTAATGAGGCCGTTGACGGCTTCTGCTCCGACCATGCTTCAAAGCACGACTGGAATATCGACGGCCTGCGCGATAAATTCAAGGGCTGGCTCACCGTCGAGGAGGATTTCCGCGACGGCTTCGACAAGGAGCAGGCAAGAAGGCTGCTGCTTGAGCGCGCCCACAAGAGCTATCACGACCGCGAGGAGCTTTTCGGCAAGGATGCAAACGGCGTACCCGTCATGCGCGAGCTTGAGAAGCGAGTGCTGCTGAGCAACGTTGACCGCAACTGGATGGATCACATCGACGCCATGGATCAGCTCCGCAAGGGCATCGGCCTCAGGGCATATGCCCAGACCGACCCCGTCGTTGCCTACAGGCAGGTCGGCTCGGAGATGTTTGACTGCATGACCGAAGAAATCCGTGAAAACACTGCAAGGCAGATTCTCACCATCGTCATCAAGAGCGAGGAGGACACCAAGCGCGAGCAAGCTGCTCAGATAACCGGCACGAGCGGCGCCTCAGACGGCAGCGAAAAGGGCCGCACCGTCCGCAAAAAGGAGAAAGTCGGCCGCAACGACCCCTGCCCCTGCGGCAGCGGCAAAAAATATAAGAACTGCTGCGGCAGAGTTTAATGTTTCTGTTGCAAAAATGAAGATTATGTGATATACTGTTTAAGCTATGGCGCACAGGAGCTGCGCCGAATTAAAATTTGAAAGGAGTTTTTTCCGATGAAAAAACTTGTAGCCCTGCTTCTCGTCCTCGCAATGGCATTTGCATTCGCAGCCTGCGGCGGGAATAAGGACAACGGCGAAACCACCACCGCAGCCTCCGATGAGACCACCGCAGCCGACACCGACGTGACCGCAGCCTCCGAGGATGCAAACGCCACCGTCGCACCCGACGCAAGCGAGCCGACTTCCGACGTCACCGCAGCCACCGAGGAGTCCACCGCTCCCGAGACCACCGCCAACGTTGCCGAGCTTGTCGCTCCCACCGCAACGGCTGATATCCTTAACATCTACAACAACGCCGTCAACTCCGCTTACAATGCAAGAGCCGGCTTCAAAAAGACCCGCTCGACCGACAACGAAGTGCTGGACGCAGGCGTAGCTCTCAAGGCATTCAAGAGCCTTGTCTATAAGTTCATCGGCATCGGCGCAGAGAATCAGTACTCCGAGACCGTCACCAAGGGCAAGTGGGACACCGACACCAGAAGATATTATCTTCGCAAGAGCACCCTTACCGCTTCCGACATTACCGGCGCTACCTGCACCCTCGCTAACGGCAAATACACCATAACCCTCAACATTAAGGGCGGCAACAGCGTCGGCTCCTCCGATAAGAAATTCACCAACGCTCCCCTTGATAAGTGCGGCATCTGCGTAGGCAACGAAGATAAGGGTTACTACGACCACAAGACCGCCGAGGTCATCTATGACGCCATCGAGGGCACCTATGCGGGCGCCAAGGTTGAGGAAAGCTACAACAACGCCAAGGTCGTCGCAGTCATCGACGGCGCTACCGGCCACCTTGAGAAGCTCTCCGTTGACTTCGATATCAAGGTCTTCATCGACATCAGCATCGGCAAGGGCACCGCTACCGGTTCCTCACACGTCAGATACAGCGATTTCAAATATTGATCTGTAGTTGACAATCGGGCATACGGCCTTGCGTGACCCGCAGCCCGACCCCGAATTAACTTAAAACATAATCGCCTTCTCCTTGCGAGAGGGCGATTTTTTGTCTGCTTGCAGTCAAGTCGGCTACATTCAAAAGAAGCCCGTAATTATTAGCACCCGTAGGGATAAACTGCATTCGTCCGATCAAAGCATCTCCGTTTTTCCTTGACATTTTGCGAGATAAAGGATATAATACAGTAAACGAGCGTTCACTTGGAGGGCAAATTATGAACGGTACAAAGGAAAACATACTTTTGACGGCGCTTGAACTTTTTTCCCGCAGCGGCTACGAGGCGGTGTCGGTCAGCGACATTGCGGGGCGGCTCGGCATGACGAAAAGCGCGCTCTATAAGCACTATAAAAACAAGCGTGACATCTTCGACAGCATCACCGCCCGAATGGAGCAGCGGGACGCCGAGCGTTCCCGCCTTTTTGAGCTGCCTGAGGAAGCCATGACCGAGGGCGGCGAGGATTACTCCGCCGCGTCGCTCCGTCAGCTTATCGAATTCAGCAAAGCACAGCTCAGATATTGGACCGAGGACGAATTTGCCTCGGCCTTTCGCAGGCTGCTCACCCTTGAGCAATACCGCGACGGCGAGATGCGGGCAATGTATCAGCAATATCTTGCGGGCGGGCCGCTCGGATATGTTGCGGATATTCTGGGCGCTCACGAGCTGCCGAACGCCGAGCGTGAAGCGATGGAATTCTATGCGCCGATGTTTCTTTTCTACAGCCTTTATGACGGGGCGGAGGACAAATCCTCGATAATCGCCGCCGCTGACGCTCATTTCGAGAGATTTTTACAAAAATGGGAAGGTATGGACAATGGCTGAAGCGAATGATCTCACCGTAGGCCGCGTGATATCGCAGGAGCGCAAATTCAAGGAAATATCAAAGATAAACAAGCATTCGCGCTGATTTCGCCCCATTTTGAGTGTTAAGTGCATTTACATTTGCCGCCGACGGTGATATACTTGTGTATATTTCTGATTCGGAGGGCGCTATGATAATTCGTAATATCAAAAAAGAAGATATCCGCCGCTGCGTGGAGATATACAATTATTATATAATCAACAGCACGGCGACCTTTGAGGAGCAGCCGCTCACCGAGGCTCAGTTTGCCGAGCGTGTTAAGCGCATCTCGGCGGATTACCCCTATCTTGTCGCCGAGGAGGACGGCAAAGTCGTCGGCTACGCCTATCTTGACAAATACAACGAGCGGTCGGCGTATCGCTTCACGGCAGATCTCTCAATTTATCTCGATAATTCCTGTGTGTCGCACGGGGTCGGCAGCCGTCTGCTCGCCAAGATCGAAAAAGCCGCAAAAGAGCGCGGGATAGTCAATATTCTCTCCCTTATCACCGAGGAAAACGCCGTCAGCGTTGCATTCCACGGCAAGCACGGCTTTGAGCCGGTCGGCAAGCTCGAAAAGGTCGGTTTCAAGATGGATAAGTGGCTCGACGTGCTCTTTTATCAGAAAAAACTGAATAAATAACGGAAACAGCGCACCTGTCTCGGACTGACAAGTGCGCTGAATTTTTAAATTTATCGACTTTTCCACAATTTATTTTAGCTCATTCAGGGCTTCGCAGAGGGCGGCAAGCTGCTCGGCGGTCATGCTCTCGGCTCTGACGGAGGGCGGGAATCCGCAGCGCTCTATCGCTTCGGCTACAACGGCTTTCGGTATGCCCGTACCCGAGCTGATGGAGTTTGAGGCGGTCTTTCTTCGCTGACTGAACGCCGCATGAACCATTGAGAAAAACAGCTTCTCATCACTGACCTCGATGCCCGGCTTCTCGCGGATATCAAGGCGTATCACGGAGCTGTCCACCTTCGGCGCAGGCATGAACGAGCCGGCGGAGACGTCAAAGAGCTTTCTCGCCTCGGCGTAATAATCCACCGCCACCGTAACCGCGCCCGACAGGCGGCTGCCGACGGGGGCGCAAAGGCGCTGCGCCGCCTCGCGCTGCACCATGACCGTCACAGCTTTGAGCGGCAGGCGGCTCTCAAGCAGGGTCATTATCACAGGCGAGGTGATATAATATGGGAGATTGGCGCAGACATAGACGGGCATCCCGCCGAATTTTTCCTCTATCAGGGCGGCGAGATCGGTTTTCAGCACATCGGCGTTGATTATTTCTATATTATCAAAATCAGCAAGAGTTTCATCGAGAATGGGCAGCAGCTTTGAGTCAAGCTCGATGCAGACCACCTTTTTTGCCCGCTTTGCAAGCTCGGCGGTGAGCACTCCGATGCCTGCGCCTATCTCGATAACTCCGCTCTCGGAGTCTATGCCGCTCTCATCCGCCATTCTGGGGCAGACTGAGGGGTTGACTATGAAATTCTGTCCGAGCGCCTTGGAGAAATGAAAGCCGTGGCGGGCAAGCAGGGCTTTTATCGTGCCGATATCGGTAAGTTCATGCATTACAGCAACCTCGTGTCGTTAATAATAAGCTCAAAATCGCAGCCGAGGAATTCGGCGGATTTCTTGCAGAGCACCATTCTGTCAAGGAAAATTTCAAAATACTCCATCACGGGGCACACGAGCGTGTCGATGATGAGAGTCAGGCAGATGAGCTTTTTCTCCGGCTCAATATCGAGTGACGAGCTGACGACGGAGTAATTCACACGGTCATGGATATCGCTCTGCACTGTCTTTTTGTTGCGTACCCTCGAGTTACGCACATCGCTCTTGTCGGCGAGGATGAGCGCTGCGGCGAGGGGCGAAACTGCGGCGGCGGTCTTTTCATCGTGGTGACCTATCGCCGTGACTATCGCGGTAACCTCGTTTACCGGAAAATCTCTGGCTCTGAGCAGCTCAAACGCGAGGAATGCGCCGCTCTGTGCATGGTCGCAGCGGTTGACGGTGTTGCCTATATCGTGGAGCAGACCCGCTATCTTCGCAAGCTCGCAGGTGCGCTCGTCATAGCCGAGAATTTTAAGAATCCTGCTGGCGTCCTCGCCCGTTTTGGCGGCGTGGGCAAGCCCGTGCTCCGTGAAGCCGAGCGCCCCGAGCACATTGTTTGCGGCGTTTATGTAACTGATTATTTCTTCATCTTTTCGCAGTTTTTCGTAACTTGTCAAAAAAACACACATCCTTTATCCTAAAATTGTTTACACTTCCGTTGACAACTCAAATATTTTAGCATTATAATATAATGGAAATCGGAAACAGATTGATGGAGGCGTATTATGTCTATTCTTGTCACCGGCGGCGCCGGATACATCGGTTCTCACACCTGCGTGGAGCTTCTGAATGCAGACTATGATCCTATTATACTCGATAATTTCTGCAACAGCAAGAGTGAATGTGTAAAACGTGTGAAAGAAATTACGGGCAAGGATGTCAAAGTATACAATTGCGACATCCGTGACAGGGCAGGTCTCGATAAAGTTTTTGCGGAGAACAAAATTGAGGCGGTCATCCATTTTGCGGGTCTCAAGAGCGTGCCCGAGAGCATCGCAAAGCCCATGAAATACTATGACAACAATATAGGCGGCAGTGTCACCCTCTTTGAGGCAATGGCGGACGCAGGCTGCAAAAAGATAGTTTTCAGCTCCTCGGCAACCGTTTACGGCGGCGAGAATGTCTCCCCGCTGCGTGAGGATATGCCCGAGGGCAAGCCCACCAACCCCTACGGCACCACCAAGCTCTACATTGAGCACATTCTAAAAGATATCTATGCGGCGGATAACGAATGGAGCGTTTGCCTGCTGCGCTACTTCAACCCCATCGGCGCGCACAAGAGCGGCAGGATCGGCGAGGACCCCAAAGGCATCCCCGCAAATCTCGTGCCCTATGTTGCTCAGGTCGCAGTCGGCAAGCTCGACCATGTTAATGTCAACGGCAACGACTATGACACGCCCGACGGCACCGGCGTGAGGGACTACATTCACGTTGTCGACCTGGCGCTCGGCCACATCAAGGCGGTCGAAAAGGTGCTCGGCGGCACAGGATGCTATACTTATAACCTCGGCACCGGCAAGGGCTATAGCGTGCTCGACGTCGTCAGAGCCTATGAAAAGGCCTGCGGCAAAAAGATAAAATGCGTCTACGCACCCCGCAGACCCGGCGACATCGCCACCTGCTACTCCGACCCCTCAAAGGCTAAGAAAGAGCTCGGCTGGGAAGCGACAAGAGGGATCGACGAAATGTGCGAGGATTCATGGCGCTGGCAGGTCAACAACCCCGAGGGCTATTAATTCAATACAGCAAAAATCCTGCTGAAATTCAGCAGGATTTTTTCATTTATTCTTCGCCCCACCAATCTGACGACCAGATGCGCTCGGTGAGCCGCTGCCGTATTTTTTCGACCTTATCAAAGTCCATCTCCTCGATATAGAGCACTTCCAGCTCGTCGTGAATGTTTTTCGCCGAGGCGAGAGACTTTATCGCCTCGCGGAGCAGCTCCTTTGACGCTTTTTTGGCGAAATTCAGGCGTGCTCGGTGAGCCGAAATATTATCCGCCGAATAGAAGCGGCGCAGCGAGACCGTTTTAGTCGCTTCAATCTCAAGCGGGAATAGCTTGTCGGCGGTGAAAAACCCGAGCGATAATTCTTTGATAATAATATGTCTGATACTTTTTCCGTCGCCGATAAACGGGCTTGATATCACGGAGAATCCGCTCGCCAGCGCATATGCCCGCAGCTCGCCGATGAGCTTTGACGCCGCAATGCCGAAATCATCCTCAAATACGATGCGTTTATCGCACAGCGACATTGCCGTTTCGCTCATAAAAAGACAGCCTCTCGGGGTTATTGCCTCAAGCAGGCGCACGGTCTCAAGTCCTATCCTGCCCGACGGGCGCTTGAACCAGCGGCTTGCGACCCGCGCGGCATATCTCGACAGATGAGTTTCATCAAGGCAATCGGCACAGATCTTCTCGCCGTCGTCGTAGACGGAGAATGCGGAGTCTATAAACCGCCTGCTGCGTCGGTGACATTCGGCGTTTTTATCGGTCAGCTCGATTATTTTTTCACTTTTTTCACGCAGTTTTTCTTTATTCCAACACTCGCCGAGGTCGACTATCTCGGCGGTGACACCGGGGTAATCCGGATCTAGGGTATGCGGAGAAGTGCCGTCCGCCACGCTGACACGCAGCGACGGGAATATAACGGCGTCCAGCGACTCGGGGTCGGATGAGCAATAGATCCTCTCGCACGAGATATCGTTTTGTTCCATATCGTCGGCGATTTTTTTCATCAGCGAGGATTTGCCCGTGCCCGGCCCGCCCTTTAAGATATAAGTATATCTCCCCTGTATTTTAGGCATAAGCTCCGAAAAGCAGGAGAAAAAGCCGTTTTTGCCGCTCGAGCCTAAAAAATATGATTGCTGCGTAAGATCAGCCCCTTTCTTTCTCAGATTATTCAGAATTTCCGCGAGAGTTACTTAAAACGGGAAAAAACTAAAATATTTACTGTAAAACCGAAAATTTCTCTTGATATTATTTAATTTTTATTATATAATACCTTATAGATAATCGGTTATAATTGCTGCTGATCAAAGCAGCGGTTATTGAATGGGCTTTTATTTGGTCATGTGGCGTGTGGGTCCTGTGCGACAAGGCACTGCGAACCATGTCAGGCGGGTGAACCGAGCAGCATTAAGCGGACAGTTTTGTGCGCCACAGTCTGCCTACCGCCATATGACCAAGGAAAAGCCCTTATTTTTTGAGGAGGTGCGCTCTTGTATCAGGCTCTTTACCGCAAATGGAGGCCGAGGACCTTTGACGAGGTCTACGGTCAGCCGCACGTCACCAAGACGCTGAAAAACGAGCTTGAGAGCGGCCGTATCTCTCACGCCTATCTTTTCACGGGCTCGAGAGGAACGGGCAAGACCTCCTGCGCCAAGATACTGTCAAAGGCGGTCAACTGCCTGTCGCCCGTCAACGGCAATCCCTGCAACGAATGCGAGATCTGCCGCGGGATAGACAACGGCTCCATTCTCGACGTTATCGAGATAGACGCCGCCAGCAACAACGGCGTTGACAATATCCGTGACCTGCGTGAGGAGGCAAATTTCACGCCCGTCAGCGCAAAATACAGAGTTTATATCATCGACGAGGTGCATATGCTCTCTATCGGGGCATTCAATGCCCTACTCAAGACCCTTGAGGAGCCGCCCGCCCACGTCATTTTTATTCTCGCGACGACGGAGATACATAAGCTCCCTGCGACGATACTTTCACGCTGCCAGAGATTTGATTTCAAGCGTATCGCGCCTGAGGACATCACCGCACGCCTGTCTTATGTCGCCCAGCAGGAGGGTGCGACTCTCACCGAGCCTGCGGCAAGCCTTATTGCAAGAATAGCGGACGGAGGAATGCGTGACGCTCTCTCGCTGCTCGACCGCTGCCTCGCAATGAGCGGCAATATCGACGAGAACGCAGTCAGCTCCGCGGCAGGTATTGCCGGCACGGTTCACCTTTTCTCATTCTCAGAGTATATTGCGAATCGTGACCTGACCTCGGCTCTCAATCTTATATCGAAGCTGCACAACGAATCCTGCGATATAGACAGCCTCTGCACCGAGCTGACGCTCCACTTTAGAAACCTGATGGTGGCAAAGACGGTCGAGAACTGCGGCGAGCTGATAGTCTGCTCAAAAGAGGAGCTGCAAAGCCTCAAGGACAGAGCCGCTCGGTTAAAGCTCTCAAAAATACTCGAATGCATTGATATTCTTTGCGAGACTTCAAAAAATATTAAGAACGCCGCAAACAAAAAGATACAGCTTGAAGCGGCGGTCATCAAAATGTGCAGCGGAATTTCGTCCTCGGGCGAAGTGCCGCAGGATATATACGACAGGCTCGACGCCATAGAGAGCAGGCTCCAAAGCGGAGTTGCCGTCAAAGCCGAGCCGAGAGAGCCTGCACTGGCGCATGAAGCTCCGAAGCCGCAGGAGAAACCGACTGTGAAGGCTGCCGAAGCAGCGCCCGTATCGGAGGATCTCCTGCCCGAAGCGCCCGCCGAGCCGGATCTGCCCGACGGCCCGTTTAACAACTGGTCTGAGGTGCTCGAAGCGCTGCAAACCTTTGACATTCCCCTTTACGGCATACTTGCAAATTCCAATGCAGAAATAAAAAACGGCAGAGTTATCATAAATTCCGATAACCCGACCCTGTTTGACTTCATCTGCACCGACACTCACTCAAAGGAGCTTGCAAGAGGGGTTTACAAGGTCATCGGAAAGCGAATGAAGATAGCCGTGGCAAATAAAGAGAAGCCAAAAACTCAGGCGGCGAGCCCGCTTGAGGAGCTTAAAAAGAAGATAAACGATTTTAATAACGGAGGATAAGACTATGAAAGCAAGAATTCCCGGAGGAAGCAGTTCCGGCGGTATGATGAAGAAAATACAGGAAATGCAGGAGAATATGACGAGAATACAGCAGGAGGTCGAAGCGACCGAATTCTCCTCATCAGTCGGCGGCGGCGCAGTGGAGGTTGCCGTCAACGGCGCTCATCAGGTGACTGCCGTTAAGCTCAAGCCCGAGATAGTCGACCCCGAGGATATTGAGATGCTCGAGGATCTCATTATGTCGGCGTTCAACGAAAGCATCCGCAAGGCAAACGAAGCCATGGAGAGCGGAATGGAAAGAGCCAAGGGCGGCCTCTCCATCCCCGGCCTGTTTTAATGGGCAGCTTTACTCCGTCTCTTGAGCAGCTGATAGAGCAATTTGCAAAGCTCCCCTCCGTCGGCAGGAAGAGCGCTCAGAGGCTTGCATTCCATATTCTCGACATGAGCGATGCCGAGGCCGAGAAATTCACTCAGACCATACTTAACGCGAGAAGCTCCATCCATCGCTGCCCCGTCTGCTGTGACTTGACGGACGGCGAACTCTGCACGATATGCGCCTCAAAGGAGCGCGACCGCTCGGTGATCTGTGTTGTGGAGGATCCGAGGGACGTTATCGCAATTGAAAAAACTCATGAATACAACGGGCTTTATCATGTGCTTCACGGCGTTATATCGCCGATGAACGACATTGACCCCGAGGATATCTGCATCAAGGAGCTGATAAGGCGGCTCGGCGACGGCACGGTCAAGGAGATAATCATGGCGACCAACCCGACCGTCGAGGGTGAAGCCACCTCGATGTATATTTCAAGGATAATAAAGCCGCTCGGCGTGAGCGTGAGCAGGCTTGCATACGGCGTGCCGGTCGGAGCCGACCTCGAATACGCCGACGAATTCACCCTGATAAGAGCGCTCGAGGGCAGAAAAGAAATGTAAAGTTTTCCACGAACCTTTACTTTTCCACATCCGCTTTTTAACGCTTTCAACACTGTAAAAAACAGGTAAGTGAATTCTCCCGACTTTTCCACGAGTCAAAAAAGGCTGAATTTTTCAAAATTTCCTTTATTATCAATGGGCGGTCGGATTATCCACATTTTCACCCACCCCTACTAATACTACTATAATACTCTTATATATCCTTTCTATAAGCGCGCGGCGCAGAAATTTCACTTCGACGCCGTCATGCGGCAAACGAATGTGAAAATCTTTTTAAGGAGTAACCGAAATGAAAGTTATTTGTAATTCGATCGAGCTTTCCGAGGCGTGCCAGAATGTTCAGCGTGCCGCTTCGACAAAGACCGCAATACCCGCCATTGAGGGCATACTCATGGTCGCCGAGAACAATATTCTCACTTTGACCGGCTATGACCTCGAGATGGGTATCACCACCTCCATACCCGCAAGGATAGAGGAGGAGGGTCAGCTCGTCCTCAATGCCCACATGTTCAGCGAGACGCTCAGGAAGCTGCCCGGCAGCACCGTGAGCATCGACAGCGACTCAAGGCAGATTGCCTCTATCTCGAGCGGCGAATTCGAGTCCACTCTGATAGGCATTTCGGCTGAAGAATATCCCGAGCTTCCCTCGGTCTCCGGCGGATACACTGTAACTCTCAATCAGGGCATCCTTAAAGATATGGTGAGAAAAACTATTTTCTCCGTTGCAATTAAAGACAGCAAAATAGTCCACACCGGCATCAAATTTGAGATTGAAAAAAATCATATTCGTCTCATTGCCGTTGACGGAGTGCGCCTTGCGATAAGAAATGAGAATATTGAATACGACGGCGAAGAGCTTTCGTTCGTAGTGCCCGCAAAGACTCTCTCCGAGGTGGTCAAGCTCATGGATGACGACGACGCGGATATCGTGATAAGCGTCGGCAAGCGCCATATCGTCTTTGAGATAGGCAGTTATAATATCATTTCCCGTCTGCTTGACGGTGAATTTCTCAACTATAAGGCGGCAATCCCGCCGTCAACCAAGACCGTTGTTTCCGTCGATACCAAGTCGTTCCTTGAGAGTATCGACAGGACCTCGCTCATAATTACCGATAAGATAAAAAGCCCCGTCAAGTGCGTATTCGCCGACGGAATGATAAAGATATCCAGTATGACCTCACTCGGCTCGGCTAACGACAAACTTAGCGCCGATATAGAGGGCGAGAGCTGCACCATCGGCTTCAATAACAAATATATGATAGAGGCTCTCAGAGTCTGTGATACGGATGAGATAAAGATAAAGCTCAACGGCGCTATAGCACCGATACTGCTTGTGCCTGCAGAAGGCGACAGCTTCATCTTCCTTATTCTTCCCGTGAGGCTTAAAAATGAAGATTAAAGCAAGAATAGCTGAAAAGCAGCACGTTACCAAAAAGATAGACACCGATTTCATCAGGCTTGACGCCTTTCTCAAGCTCTGCGATGCCGTTCAGACTGGCGGCCACGCAAAATTTGTGATACAGGGCGGCGAAGTCAAGGTGAACGGCGAGGTCTGCACGCTCAGGGGCAAGAAGCTCAGGAGCGGCGACAGCGCAGAATTTGAGCGGGTAATATATACGGTTGAATAATCCCGAAAGGAACGGAAAAGATGATTATCACCTCACATTCCGTTGAAAAATTCAGAAATATCGGCTCCGTTTCTTTCGTTCCGCACCCGGAAATGAACATCGTTTACGGCGAGAACGGCCAGGGCAAGACCAATATAATCGAGAGCATCTGGCTGATGACGGGCTTCTACAGCTTCCGCACGAGGAAGAATATCCACCTCGTCCAGAGCGGTGAGCAGCAGGCGAGGATAGAGACTTCATTTTATTCTCAGCAGCGCGAGCAGCAGGCAATAATGACCGTTGACAGCCGCAAGGAGCTGGAGCTGAACGGGATAAAAGAGGAATCCCCGCGGGCGATGATGGGCAAATTCTATGCCGTGGTGTTCACTCCGAATACGCTCAGCATTGTGAGGGACGGCCCGTCGGAGCGCCGCAGGATGCTTGATGTGGCGATAAGCCTCGTGAAGCCGAATTATGCGGCGGTGACTTCGAGATATATTCAAACCCTGAAGCACAGAAACGCCCTGCTCAAGAAATACGCTCAGCGGCCGTTTGCGGATGAATATTTCATCCCGTGGAACGAGGAGCTGGCGAGGCTCGGCGCGAGAATAATCAAATATAGGCTCGATTATATCGAGAAATTCTCGGCTGTTGCGGGCAATATCTATGACGGCATCAGCTCCGGCAGAGAGATGCTCACATTCCGCTATGATTTCTCGGCGGAGAATATGACCGAGGATGAGATAAAGCAAAAACTGCTCTCGGAGCTTGAGAGGACTAAAGAATCCGACCTCAGGCGGCTTTACACCGCCGCAGGTCCGCATTCGCACGACCTGCTGCTCTATCTCGACGGAAAAGAGGCGTCGGTCTACGGCTCGCAGGGGCAGCAGCGCTCATGCGCCATTGCAATGAAGCTCGGCGAGGCCTCCATAATCGAAAAAATCACGGGCGAATGCCCCGCCGTGCTGCTCGACGACGTGATGAGCGAGCTTGACGAAGGCAGGCAGAAATATATATTGAATTATCTTAATAATTGGCAGGTATTCATCACCTGCTGCGATCCGTCGCAGCTCCTGCGCTCAGAAAAGGGCAAGACCTTTGAAGTTAAGGGCGGGCGGATAAACGAATTGGAGTAAAAAATGTATCTTCATCTCGGAATGAACAAAGTAATAGTCTTTGACGATATAATCGGGATATTTGACCTCGATAACACCACTGTATCAAAAAATACCCGCGACTACCTCGCAAAGGCCGAGAAAGCGGGGATCGTAGAGAACGTGTGCTATGATCTGCCGAAATCCTTTATAGTCTGCCGCAACAAAGATGGCGAGAATAAGGTTTATATCGCCCAAATATCTTCTACAACGCTGCTCAAGAGGACCGGATTTGTCGACAGTTTAAGCAACAAATAAAAAATATTAAAAAAGTTTTAAAAAACTATTGACAAACGTCGAAAGATGTAATATAATAGTCGAGCATTCAAGAAACGCCGTTGCGTTTTTTAGTCGGTGTTGATGACGTTGAGGGTCCACCCGTTCCCATCCCGAACACGGTAGTTAAGCTCAACAGTGCCGAAAATACTTGGCTGGAAGCGGCCCGGGAAGATAGGTCGACGCCGACACTTTTGATTTAGCTGCCCAATAGGGCGGCTATTTCATTTTTAAATTGCTTTTTCATTTTAATAACAGAAATACCGTATCTCACACGAGATACGGTATTTTGCTTAATATAATGTTATTCAAGCGCCGAGAGGACTTTGGCAATGCGGGCAAGATCATCCTTATCATAGAAGTCAATCTCGAGCGTGCCGCTCTCCTTGCCGCTCTTGGTGACAACCTTCGCCTTTCTGCAAAGGGAGTTGTTGAGCGAAAGCTCCACCTCGTCAAAGAAAGAATTGCGGGCAGCCGTTTTTTTCTTCTTCTCTTTTTTCTCGGCGGTGAGGGCTTTGACCAGCTTCTCTGTCTCACGCACGGAGAGACCTTTCTCCATGACTGTTTTTGCGGCAAATATCGCCGTTTTTTCGTCGTCTATGGCTGCAAGGGCGCGGGCATGACCTGCGGAGAGCTTGCCCTCCCTGACAGCGTCTATGACCTCCTGCGGGAGCCTTAGCAGCCTAAGAGCGTTTGCAACGGCGGGTCTTGATTTGCCGACACGCCGGGCAGCCTCCTCCTGAGTCAGGTCAAAATCCTTGATGAGGCTTGCAAAACCGTAGGCCTCTTCAATAGGGTTAAGGTCTTCACGCTGTAAATTTTCTATAAGAGAAATTACAGCTGCTTCGTCATCGGTCAATTCCTTAATTATAACGGGGACTTGGGTCAGACCCGCAATGCGGCTCGCTCTCCAGCGCCTTTCGCCGGCAATGAGCTGATATCCGCCGCCGATGATCGGTCTGACAAGCAGCGGCTGCAACACACCGTGCTGAGCGATGGAATCCGTAAGCTCCGAGAGGGCGGCTTCGTCAAACTGTTTCCTCGCCTGCTCCTTATTCGGCTCGATATCCATTATATCGAGTTTAACGGGCTGAATTGAGTTATTTTCTTCTATAGAATTATCTGCAAGCAGTGAGCCAAGACCCCTGCCGAGTCCGTTCTTTTTGGGTGCCATGTTATATCCCCTTTCCGTTGAGCTTCAAAAATTCGTCCGCGAGAGCCGAATATGCGCTGCTCCCCTTTGACGAGCGGTCGTAATACATTACAGGCTGACCGTAGCTCGGCGCCTCCGAAAGCCTGACATTCCTCGGGATAAAGGTCGAATAGACTTTCTTTGGAAAGCACTTTTTGACCTCGTCCACCACCTGCTGAGTGAGATTGAGCCTGCCGTCATACATGGTGAGCAGCACGCCTTCGATCTCAATATAGGGATTATAGAGCCTTTTGACAGTCCTGACGGTCGAGATAAGCTGCGCCAGACCCTCGAGGGCGAAAAATTCGCACTGGATGGGCACCATCAGCGAATCCGCAGCGCAAAGGCCGTTTAAGGTGATAAGCCCGAGCGAGGGCGGGCAATCGAGCAAAATAAAGTCAAATTCATCCTTGACCGGGGCAATTGCGGTCTTTAATTTTGATTCGCGCTTGTCTATATCGACAAGTTCAAGCTCCGCACCCGCAAGATCCATGCTTGAAGGCATGACGGAGACATTGTCAAACTCGGTTTTGATTATTGCTTCCCTTGCGGGGCAGCCGCCGATAAGTACATTATATGACGACTTCGCAAGCTCACGCTTATTGATGCCGAAGCCGCTGGTGGAGTTGCCCTGCGGGTCGATATCAATGAGCAGAGTCTTATATCCCTTTGCGCCGAGTGCGGCGGTCAGGTTAACGGCGGTCGTAGTCTTGCCGACGCCGCCTTTTTGGTTAACTATTGCAACTGTTTTCGCCAAAATCATCTCTCCCGCTGTGTTTTTTATGGGGTAAGATACAGTATAACATATTGCGGCGCAAAATAAAAGCTTTTTATATAAAAATTAATGTTTCACGTGAAACAGCAAGGAGGGCAGACCGTGAAGCCTGCCCTCCCTGCCGAATGTGGGTGTGAAAGAGAAAGATATGGTATGGAAGATGTCAGATTTAAGCGGAGGAGCGCTTCGTTCTGATAACGCAGCTCCGAGTTTTTGGTATGCGGACGATATACTCTATATATTCATCCGTTTCGCTCTTGGCGGAATCCGCCTCTATCCCCGCCCGCCGCATGGTGTCGACGGCGTGATTCAGGGTATTTACAAAGATGCGGACATCCTTGAAGAGCTTGACTGTCGGTTTTTTGCTTGATTTATCGGCGGAGAGCATTTGGTCGATCAGCTTCTCGCTCTCGGCTACGTTCAATCGCTTGTCCGAAATTATGGAGAGCGCGCGGTCGAGCTGCGCTCGGGTCGGCAGGCGCAGCAGCGCTCTGGCATGGCGCTCGGTCAGACCCTCCTGAGTTATCTTGAGGCGGACATCCTCGGGCAGTTTCAATAGCCGCAGTTTATTTGAGATAGTGGGCGCCGCCTTGCCGAGCTTGCGGCAAACGTCGTCGCGGCTCATATTAAAATCGACTATCAGCTTCTCAATGGCGCTCGCCTCCTCAAAGAAGCCGAGGTCGCTTCGCTGCATATTCTCGATAAGGGCGAACAGCGCCGACTTCTCGTCGCTCGCCTCCATTATTATACACGGTATCAGCGAAATGCCGACCAGCCTTGAAGCCCTAAGCCGCCGCTCGCCTGATATCAGCTCATAATTACCGCTTGCATTGACCCGCACGGCTATCGGCTGAATTATGCCGTTTTGCCTGATGCTCTGCGCCAGACCCTCAAGCTCATCGAAATCGAAGCGTGAACGAGGCTGATTCGGGTTCGGATAAATATCCTCCTGCGGGATCAGTATTATCTGACCGCCTATTTTATATTTAGCGCTTTTCAATAATTGACCCCCCGTCGGTTTCGTTACCTTGATGATAACACTCGGCGGAGGGTTTGTCCAGCTTTTTCGTGCGCCCGAAAGCGACACTTAACTGCATATTCGATTAAAATCAAAGGGGTTTTTTGGCGATTTGAGCGGACGGACGAGGATATTTCGGCGGAATTTGCGAAATCTTTTTGATAATGATCAGTGTTCTTTCGCCGCCGTCGGAGAGAGTGAAGCTCTTTTGACCGACGGTTTTGCCGCCGAGGATCGATATCGCTTTCTCGGCGAGCTGCAACTCCTCCTGAGCCTTGGCGCTTTTCATTGCTACGAATGTGCCGCCGACCTTGACAAAAGGAAGACAGTATTCGCAAAGCACATTGAGAGCGGCGACCGCGCGGGAGCAGACGATATCGTATTGCTCACGGTAAGCGTGGTCTTTGCCCGCCTCCTCGGCTCTGGCGTGGAGCGTCTCGGCACTCAGCGAGAGTTTATCGAGCGTCGAAGCGACATAGGCGAGCTTTTTGGCGGTGCTGTCCACCATAGTCAGGCGGATATCGGGGCGGGCTATCAGCAGCGGCAGCCCCGGGAAGCCTGCGCCCGTGCCGAGATCGAGCACTTTTGCGCCCTGCGGCACTTCAACGGCGGAGAGCAGCGAGAGACTGTCTGCAAAATGCTTGACTACCACCTCATTCGGCTGAGTGATGGCGGTCAGGTTCATTGTTTTATTCTGCTCGATGAGCAGCAAAGCAAGCAAATCGAATTTATCGAGCATATCTTCGCTGAGGTCAACGCCCAAAGAGGCAGCGTTGCTGCTCAGCAGCTCTTTATTTATCACCATTAATACCGTTCCTCTCAAGATAGATAAGCAGCACCGAGATATCCGCGGGCGAAACGCCGGAGATGCGGGAGGCCTGACCGACCGTCTCAGGTCTGATCTTGCCGAGCTTCTCAATTGCCTCAAGGCGCAGACCCGTTATCGCCGAATAATCGAGGTCGTGCGGCAGGCGCTTGACCTCGAGGCGGTGCAGCTCATTTATCTGCATCTGCTGCCTTTTGATATAGCCCTCATATTTGATGTCGATCTCCACCTGCTCAAATATCTCCCTCGGCAGGTCGGGGCGGAATTTATCGAACGGGGCGAGCGCGGCGTAATCCACCTGCGGGCGGCGCAGCAGTTCAGCCATTTTAACGCCTTTCTCAAGCGGAGATGTTTCACGTGAAACAAGCATTTCATCGAGCTGCGGAGTTTTAGGTATCGACAGCTCCTCAACTCTCTTGCGCTCGGCGGCTATCAGCTCCAGCTTGCGGCGGAAGCGGGCATAGCGCTCCTGCGGCACAAGCCCGGCGCGGTAGCCAATTTCGGTCAAGCGGCGGTCGGCGTTATCCTGGCGCAGGATGAGGCGGTATTCGGAGCGAGAGGTCATCATTCTGTAGGGGTCGGAGCAACCCTTGGTGACGAGATCGTCGATGAGCGTGCCGATATATGAAGTGGTGCGGTCGAGAATGACAGGCTCTTTGTCGAAGAGCTTCAATGCGGCATTCATGCCCGCCACAAGCCCCTGAGCGGCGGCTTCTTCGTAGCCGCTCGAGCCGTTGAACTGCCCTGCGCCATAAAGACCGGGGAAATCCTTAAATTCAAGGGTCTGACGGAGCGAAAGCGGATCGACGCAATCGTATTCAATAGCGTATGCTGTGCGGAGAAATTCGGCGTGCTCAAGACCGGGTATACTGTGGACTATTCGGAGCTGAACATCCTCCGGCAGGGAAGAAGAAAGCCCCTGCAAATACATTTCGTCAGTTTTAGCTCCGCACGGCTCGACAAATATCTGATGTCGCTCCTTCTCGGCGAAGCGGACTATTTTATCCTCAATGCTCGGGCAATAGCGGGGGCCGATGCCGTCGATTTTGCCCGAATACAGGGGCGAGCGGTGCAGATTCTCAAGAATGACCTGCTTGGTCTCGGCGCCCGTGTAGGTTATGTAGCAGGGCTCGGTATTCCTGACCTCAATGCCGCTGTCGTAGGAGAAAACGGCGGGGTGCTCGTCGCCAAACTGCGGCTCGAGGCGGTCGATATCGACGCTGCGGCGATTCACGCGGGGCGGAGTGCCCGTTTTGAAGCGGCGGGTGGGCAGACCGAGGCGCTTGAGCGAAGCGGCAAGCTCGGTTGCGGGAAACATCCCGTCGGGGCCGCTCTCGTATGAAACGTCACCGATATAGACCCTGCCCGCGAGAAAAGTGCCCGTGGCGAGGATGACGGCCTTGGCTCTATGGAGAGCCTCAAGGCGGGTACGCAGCACCCATTCGCTGCCGTCACGGGTGATATCGACTATTTCCGCCTGGCGGAGGTAGAGATTTGGGGTGCGTTCGAGCACGCCCTTCATATAGTCGGAGTAGGCTCGGCGATCCACCTGGGCGCGGGGGCTGTGGACGGCGGGACCTTTGCCGAGATTGAGCATACGGCTTTGCAGGGTGTTTTTATCCGCAGCGACGCCCATTTCGCCGCCGAGAGCGTCTATCTCGCGCACGAGGTGACCCTTTGATGTGCCGCCGATCGAGGGATTGCACGGCATATTGCCGACCCAGTCGAGATTGACGGTGAAAACTGCGGTCTTGCAGCCGAGGCGCGCCGAGGCAAGCCCCGCTTCGATACCTGCGTGGCCTGCGCCGATCACGGCGACGTCATAATTTTCAGCATTGTATTTCATATTTTCTCCAAAAGAAAAATCATTTGTTAATTTGGGTCGTTTGCCTGTTGAGACAGAGGGGTTATCGGTTGGATTTCGGCAAAACTCCCTCAGTCCTTCGGGCAGCTCCCTCGTCAAAGGGAGCCTAAGAGGTGGGCAACAGTTTAATACTGCGGCATTGTGCAAACTCCGGCGGGCGAACGCAGTTCGCCCCTACCGTTGTAAAACCGACATTGCAGTGTAGCTCTCGGGACGTCGAGGACGCCGTCCCCTACAATGTCGCCGAAAAATTGCACGTGCCCTCGCCTCCATTGTGTAAAGGGAGGCGGCGCGACAAAGTCGTGACGGAGGGGTTGTCGATTGAATCTCAGCAAAAACTCCGAATCATATATTTTTCTCCGAATTCGGTTTAATAGGTATGGTCGCAGACCTCAAGAATTTTGCGGCGCAGGGCGAGAAAATCCTCGAGAGCCTGTGGCTTGTTGTTGGGATTTCTGAGCAGTGCGGCGGGGTGGAAAGTGCCCATGAAGAGGATGCCGCCTTTCTCGATGAATTCGCCGTGCTGCTTGGTGACCTTGAAATTCTTGTCGATGAGCTTCTGAGCCGAGATCCTGCCGAGGCAGACGATTATTTTCGGGCGCAGCAGCCTTGTTTGCTCGCGTAGCCACTGAATGCAGCCGTCCTGCTCCTCGGGGAGCGGGTCACGGTTCTTCGGGGGGCGACATTTTACGATATTCGCAATATAGATATTCTTTTTGCGGTCGAGGTCGACTGCGTCGAGGTATTTGTCGAGCAGCTTGCCTCCCCTGCCGACGAACGGCTCACCTTGCAGATCCTCATTCTCGCCGGGACCCTCGCCGACAAAAAGCACCTCGGCGTTCTCGTTGCCCACGCCGAAAACAAGATTTGTCCTTGTTTCGCACAGGTCGCATTTGCGGCAGCCCATGCAATCCGCTTTAAGCTGTTCCCAAGTCTCATACATTGCCGCTGTCACCTCGTTTTTCAAATATTTCTTTGGCTCGCGCAGCGTCGAGAGCGATTTGAGCGCTCAGAGCCTCGACGGAGCCGAATTTTTGCTCATCTCTTATAAAATCAAGCAGCGAGACCTTGATGACCTGACCGTAGAGATCGCCGGAGAAGCCGATGATGCAGGTCTCGCTGCGGAAATCTTCATTCTCAAAGGACGGGCGAAGCCCGATATTGGTAACGGAGGGGTAGCGAACACCGCCGACCGTTGTAAATGAGGCGTAAACGCCTTTGCGGGGTCTGACAAAATCCGGCTCGAAGCGCTGATTTATCGTTGGCGCGCCGAGCAGATGCCCTCGGTGATAACCGCTCACGACGGGGGCGCTGTAGCTGAATTCCCTGCCGAGCATGGCGTTTGCGAGGGGGATATCGCCCTGCTCCACGGCAAGGCGGATGCGTGAGGAGCTGATAGGCTCGCCGCCGAGATCGACATGGTCACTGATGTGCAGCTCGACGCCGAATTCATCGCACAGATCACGAAGTTCGCGGCAGCCGCCCTCGTTGCCCCTGCCGAAGCGATAATTCCAGCCGCAGCATACGGCGGCGGCGTTCAGCCGCTTGAGCAGAATTTCCTCGAAAAATTCACGGCAGGTGAGGTTCATAATTTCCTTGAACGAAATATATTCAAATTTAACGCCTATTTCGGTGAGCAATCTTTCTCTCTCGGCGCTTTGGAGTATCTCGGGCGGCGCCTGACCCGTGAGGGCGAGCATCGGGTGCGAATCGAAAAGGAGCGCAAGAGGAACAAGCCCGCACTCCTTCATCGAAAGAGCGCAGGCTATGACTGACATATGACCTTTGTGTAGCCCGTCGAAGCTGCCGAGAGCGACGGCGGTTTTATCTTTGAAAATCATATTTTTAAGGATTCTTATTTCTTCTTGAACTGCATCTTCATGCGCTGCTCCTTGGAGAGGATGCGCTTGCGGAGCCTGAGCGACTCGGGGGTGACCTCAAGCAGCTCGTCGTCCTTGATGAATTCCATGCACTGCTCAAGGCTCATCACGGTGTGCGGCACAAGGCGCAGAGCGTCGTCGGAGCCGGAGGCGCGGGTGTTGGTCAGGTGCTTCTGCTTGCAGACGTTGCAGACGACGTCCTCATTCTTGGCGCTTTCGCCGACTATCATGCCCTCATAGACTTCAACGCCCGCGGGGATGAAGAGGCGGCCTCTGTCCTGAGTGTTGAAAAGACCGTATGCGGTGCTAACGCCCGTCTCATGGACGACTATCGAGCCGCGCTCGCGGGTCTGGATATCGCCTTTATACGGCTCATAGCCGTTGAAGAGCTGATTCATGATGCCGTTGCCGTTGGTGTCGGTCAGGAATTCGGCACGGTAGCCGATGAGACCTCTTGCGGGAATCTTGAATTCAAGGTGGGTCGAGCCGCCCTGACGGGAGCCCATATTCTCAAGCTCGCCCTTGCGGGAGCCGAGCTTCTCAATGACGGCGCCGACATACTGCTCGGGCACTTCGACGATGAGCAGCTCCATAGGCTCGAGGAGCTGACCGTTCTGCTCCTTGAATATGACCTTGGGGCGGGATACCTGGAATTCATAACCCTGGCGGCGCATTGTCTCGATGAGGATGGAGAGGTGAAGCTCTCCCCTGCCCGAAACCTTGAAGGTATCGGTGCTGTCGGTCTCCTCAACTCTCATGCTCACGTTTGTCTCGACCTCTTTGAAGAGGCGGTCGCGCACGTTGCGGGAGGTGACGAATTTGCCCTCTCTGCCGGCAAACGGGCTGTCGTTGACCATGAAATTCATCGAGATGGTGGGCTCGTCTATCTTTATGAAGGGCAGCGCCTCGACCTTCTCGGGGTCGCAGGCGGTCTCGCCGATGTTGATGCCCTCGATGCCTGAGACGCAGATGATGTCGCCTGCCTCGGCCTCCTCGCATTCAACTCTGTTAAGACCCTCGAACTGATAGAGGCGGGAGATGCGGACATTCTGCACCGAGCCGTCGGTCTTGCAAAGCGAGACCTGCTGGCCTCTCTTTATCCTGCCGCGCTCGACTCTGCCGACGCCGATCCTGCCGACGTAATCGTCGTAGTCAAGGCTCGAAAAGAGCACCTGAAGCGGGCCGTCGGGGTCGCCTGTGGGCGGGTCGATATTCTTGAGAATGGCGTCAAAGAGCGGCTGCATATTGCCGCTTCTGCAATTGGGGGCGGGGCTCGAGT
>ERZ780075.207-NODE-207-length-30226-cov-2.780153_pt1 | contig 30226 bp, 26 predicted proteins | sample MGYA00511839_ERZ780075 | MGnify/ENA primary metagenome ERZ780075 (study PRJEB29588, sample SAMEA2155953) | human gut metagenome | biome: human gut; feature: human-associated habitat; material: faeces | place: Denmark | collected 2008/2010 ...
ACTGTCGGGACCACACCAGAGATACAGGAAGTAGTCGATGGCGTAGGCTTTCTCGTCGGGATCGGAATCCTGCTGGAATGCCGTGCGTATCTGCATGCCCGTATGGTGCATCAAGTCTCTGCCACTGTACTTCTTGCCTGGATAAATCTCCACCTCTCTCAGACTGCCGTCGGCATTGAGTGGACATGAGGCGTGGAAGAGGAGGTTGTTGTTGAAGATGGCGTACATACAACCATGCTGGAGCATCACCTTGATGTGCTTGTGCAACTTCTCGCAGACGGAGAAGGAGTGATGGAGTTTCTTCATCAATGCTAGCTCTTCCTCGGAGAGCTCGGAAGGATTCTTTGGGTCGATGGTAGGGAAGTGGCAAGAGGTCATCTCGTATTCCTTGCCATCTATCTCGATGGTTTCCTTCTTGTAGTCGATGTGCTCGAAGAGCTTGCGACCCTCCATCTTCCATTCCGGATGCTTGGAGATAATCTGTGCCTCCACCTTGAACTGGATGACGGCGATGGCTTTGTGCATCTGTGCCGTGAGTCGCTGGGTCTTGTCGTCCAAGACGCAGGCTCCACCATTCAACTTAGGCAGGAACTCCGTGCAAGGGTCGTCCTTGTATGTCTCCATCGCAAAGGTGGCAAGAGGCACCATGTTGATGCCATAGCCATCCTCCAGGGTGGTGAGGTTGGCATATCGCAAACTCAGTCTGATCACATTGCAGATGCAAGCGTCGTTGCCTGCCGCAGCACCCATCCACAAGATGTCGTGGTTACCCCACTGGAGGTCCCAACTGTGATAGCGCTTCATCGTGTCGAGGATGATATGTGCGCCTGGACCACGGTCGTAAATGTCGCCGAGGATATGGAGGGAGTCGATGGCGAGACGCTGGATCACATTGGCGATGGCAATGATGAAATCGTCGGCTCTGCCGGTCGAGATGATGGTATCTACGATGACATTCACGTAGGCAGCCTTGTCGTGGTCGTCGGTACGCTCATGCAGCAACTCCTGGATGATGTAAGAGAAGTCGGTAGGGAGCGACTTGCGAACTTTCGAGCGAGTGTATTTGCTCGATACGTCTCGGCATACGGCTACGAGTTGGTGGAGCGTGATGTGATACCAGTCGTTGATGTCTGGTTCGTTCTGCTTCACTAGTTCCAGCTTCTCCTCTGGATAGTAAATCAGCGTACAGAGTTCGCGCTTCTCCTGTTCACGCAGGGTGGTTCCGAAGAGTTCGTTCACCTTACGCTTGATGTTACCGGAAGCGTTCTTGAGTACGTGCTGGAATGCCTCATACTCACCATGGATGTCGGCGAGAAAATGCTCCGTTCCCTTAGGCAAGTTGAGGATGGCTTGTAAGTTGATAATCTCTGTGCTGGCCTCAGCCACAGTCGGGAACGACTGCGACAGAAGCTGCAAGTATCTCATATCTTGGTCTATATCGTAATGTTTCATATACTGCTGAATATCTAGTTGTTATACGATGTGGTTAATAGCTCAGTTCATGCTGTGTAGCCTTGGGATCATTCCATAGGGAAGAGACCGAAAAGCTCTGCGTCTATCTGGTCGGTAATCTTGCGGAAGTCCTCTGGGTTCTCCTCGAAGTTAAGGTGGTCACCATCGATGATGATGAGCTTGCCCTTGTAGTTCTTGATCCATTCTTCGTAGCGATTGTTGAGTCCCTGAAGGTAGTCGATGCGGATGCTCTTCTCGAAGTTTCTGCCTCGGCGCTCTATGTGGCTCACGAGGGTAGGGATGCTGCTTCGGATGTAGATCATGAGGTCGGGCAACTTCACCAGACTGATCATCAAGTCGAAGAGGTCGGTGTAGTTGGCGAAGTCACGGTCGCTCATCATGCCAATCTCATGCAGGTTGGGAGCGAAAATCTTGGCATCCTCAAAGATGGTACGGTCTTGGATGATATTCTCCTCACTCTTGGAAATCTCTACCACGTCGTGGAAACGCTTGTTGAGGAAATAGATTTGGAGATTGAATGACCAACGCTCCATATCCTTGTAATAATCAGCAAGATAAGGGTTGTTATCTACAGGTTCGAAGTTTGGCTTCCAACCATATCGTTTGCTCAGTAATTTGGTGAGGGTAGTCTTGCCGCTACCTATGTTGCCAGCTATTGCTATATGCATAGTGTCTTAATGTTATAATGGTTTGTATGTTTTGATTTGATACATTCGTCTCTTGAGGTGGGCTACTTGTCCTCCTTGGAGAAGAGACCGAACAGATTGGCGTCTATTTGGTCGAGGATGGCACCAAACTCCTTGGGATTGTGCTCGAAGTCGATGTTATCGACATCTATTACGAGTACCTTGCCCTTGTATTTTTGGTAGATGAACTCCTCGTAAAGTGTGTTGAGACCTTGCAAGTAGTCCAGCGGAATCTGCTGCTCGTAGTCCCTGCCTCGCTTCTGGATGTTGGACACCAAGTGAGGTACCGAAGAGCGGAGGTATATCATCAGCTCTGGTGGACTGACCACTTCCATCATGGAGTCGAAGAGTCCCATGTAGGTGTCGAAGTCTCTCTCGTCCATATATCCCATCTTGCGGTTGTTGGCTACGAAGACATACACACCTTCGAAGATGCTTCGGTCTTGTATGATGGTCTCTTGGCTCTGCTGGATGTCGAGGAGGTTCTTGAAGCGCTGCTTCAGGTAATAGACCTCCATGTTGAGCACCCATCGGGGGATGTCCTTGTAATAGTCGTCAAGGTAGGGGTTCTTCTCCACTGGCTCCAGGAACTTCTTCCAGCCGTAATGCTTAGACAGCATATTGGTGAGCGTGGTCTTGCCACTACCTATGTTGCCTGCGATTGCTATGTACATTGTCTTTTAATTTATGGTTGCTTTGTGAACAGCTTATGTAAACTGTTGCATGAATTGTTCTTCTGTGATGATGGCGATACCCAGTTGATGCGCCTTCTTGTTCTTGGTGCTTTGCGACTCGGCGTCGTTGTTGATGAGGTAAGTGGTGCTCTTGCTCACGCTTCCCGTCACCTTGCCACCCTGGCTCTCGATGTAAGCCTTCAGTTCGTTGCGATTCTTGTAGTGATGGACGTCGCCTGTTATCACAAAGGTCTGTCCCTCGCACTTTGTGCCCGTCTCGCCTTTTTCCTCTTCCTGAATGGTCAACTCCTTCAGGAGATGGGTCACTCGCTCGAAGTTTTTGTCGTTGTGGAACCATTCGATGAAGCGTGCGCTCTTCTCCGGACCGATGCCGTCGATGCTGGCAAACTCGTCATCGAAGAGTGAGGTGCGTGCCGTCTCTATCAGTTGGTTGAGGTGATAGCGTCCAAGCAGTCGCTTGCACACGTCACCTCCGCAGAGCGGAATGTTGAGTGCAAACAAGAAATGTCTGGCATCCGTTTGGCGACTCTTCTCGATGCTTTCGAGCAGGTTGTGTACCGACTTTCTTCCGAATCCCTCCAATGTGATGATTTGGTGGGCGAAGTCCTTGAGATGATAGAAGTCGGCATATTCCTTGATCCATCCCTCATTGATGAAGGTGGAGACGGTCTGTTCGGAGATGCCGTCGATGTCGAGTCCATCCTTGCTCACGAAACGAGTGAATTTCTTCAGTTGCTTGGCGGTACAGTCGGGATTGGAGCAATGCAACGTCTTCGTGCCACTCTCGCTTTCGATGATATGGGCTGAAGCGTCGCACACCGGACAAGTCTTTGGTATCTCCAAGACGCCGATGCTCTCTGTTATCTTGATGATTTTCGGAATAATCTTGTTGGCTTTTATCACGGAAAGTGTACACTCTTTTCCCACTCCAAGCCTTTCTATTTCAGTCAGATTGCAAAGCGAAGCTCTCGAAACCGTCGTACCCTCTATCTGCACCGGCTCAAAAACAGCCACCGGCGATATTGTCGAAACCGCACACGACCACTCAATATAACGAAGCCTCGTATCTACTGCCTCATCCTGCCACTTGAAAGCAAAGCCGGCTCTCGTAGCATGATGCCCTGTGACGCTTCCGCCTGCAGCGTAGGCAGTGTCATCATAGCATATGACAAGTCCGTCCACAGGCACATCCATCCTGCCACTCTCGACATCCCTTGTCCAGCGTTTTACAGCCTCATCAAGGCGCGCCGCATCAGTTGCCTCCCTTTTGACAACATTGAATTTCATATCACTAAGATAGCTCATTCTGTCACCCCATGATATGATATCATCATCTATATGCACGAGTGTAAACGCATAAAACACTACATGTCTTCGCTTCACTTCTTCCACATCATCGAGATTTAATGTACCGGAGGCAAGGTTCCTTGGATTGGCATATTTCTCATCATCGTCCTCGATTGTATCATTTAACAGCTTAAAATCCGTGTAGGAAATTGTCGCTTCCCCTCTTACAACCATATGTCCCTTGTATGGTATCTCCTTTGGAAAGCCGCTTATGGCATCCTGCAAAAAGGTGATGTTACTTCCTACAGTTCCATTTCCTCTCGTCAGTATTTTCACAAGCCTGCCACCGTCATATGTGAGCACGAGTGTCAGTCCGTCAAGCTTCCATGAAAGCCAGATTGGCATATCACCTGCCCATTTCTTAAGATCCTCAATACTCTTTGTCTTTGCAAGTGAAAGTGCCGGATACTCATGCGGCTCACGATTTCCTGCCTCTGCCTCATAGCCTGCATTATGTGTCGGACTGTCCGGACGGATATATCCTGTTTTTTCCTCAAGCTGTGTAAGTTCATCAAACAGTGCATCCCACTCGTAATTTGGCATTATTTCATCTGCACCGTTGTAATAGGCTTTTGATGCGCGGTTAAGACTTTCAACAAGCTCATCTATCTTATCTTTTATTTTGTTATTCTCCATGCTGTAATAATCCCCTGTCTGCTTTACTTCGCTCTTCTATCCGGATATTTCTTATCTGTATGTTTCTTATCTGTATGTTTCTTATCAGAATGATTCTTATTCGTATCAGGCATAACCGGCTGATTCGAGGAATCCGCAATCAGTCTTTTGAGCCCCTTGTATTCAAGTGGTGTCACTGCCCTGTACTTTCCTCTTGGCAGGTCACCAAGCTCAATATTCATGATTCTCACTCTCTCAAGCTTAACCACACGGTAGCCAAAGTATTCACACATCCGTCTTATCTGCCTGTTGTAGCCCTGTGTCAGAATAATCTTAAACTGCTTTGAGGACAGCTTTTTCACATGGCACTTTCTGGTTGTCACACCAAGCTCTACAAGCGGTACGCCTCCTGCGAGCCCTCTGATGAAACTGTCAGATATTGTTTTGTTTACTGTGACAATATACTCTTTTTCGTGTCTGTTGCCGGAGCGCATCATCTTATTTACTATCTCGCCATTGTTGGTCAGAAGTAAAAGTCCCTCTGAATCCTTATCCAGCCTGCCAATGGGATAAATGCGCTTTGGGTAATTAAGATAATCTATCACGTTGTTTTTTTCCCTTTTTTCTGCTGTGCAGACTATGCCGGCCGGCTTATTGAGGGCAATCAGTATCATCTCTTCTTCCTTTGATACTACCTGTCCATTATATGTGACAGTCTGTCCCTTTAGAACTCTGTCACCTGTCTTTGCTGTCACGCCGTCTATTCCTACTTTGCCGGCTTCTATCTGCCTGTCTGCCTCACGCCTTGAGCACACGCCCGCTTCACTGAGGAATTTATTTATTCTTACACCATTTTCTTCCATACCATATCCTCTTTTTAGATTGCTTTATCCGATATACATAAACCAAGCTAAAGCCTTTTCTACTCTTTACAGCAGCCATTTGCTATGTAGATTAAAACACGGAGACCTTTAAGCCTCCGTGTTGCTTCTTATGATTGTATGCACATCTGTTACTTTGTATTGCTTTTACTGTCCTACTGTCTGGAGATTCTCTGTCTTGATATAAGCTCTGCCATTTGTTCCGGCGCTGTAGGATACTATAGTCCAATCTCCCTCTGTGCCATATGCTGTAAGTGTTACCTGTTCCTTTAAGAGACCAAGCTCCTTTGCATCTGTGCTTGCACCGTCACGTACCTTTACAACATCCTTTGTCACTACCTGATACTCAGCCGGTGCCTGTGGCTGCTCGGCTGTCTGCTGATTGGCAGCATTTGTATCTGTGGTCTGTTGATCTGTGGTCTGTCCGGCATTTGCATCTGTGGTCTGCTGATCTGTGGTCTGTCCTGCATTTGCATCTGTAGTCTGCTGGTCACCACTCTGTGATGCATCATCGGCCTGCTGTGTATCTGCCTCTGTAGTCTGTGTGTCTGCATCAGACTTCTTTAAATTGGCAATGCCTGACGATGTGTACCACTGCTTTATAGCACCTGTGAGTGTTGTCTCAAGCATAGTCTTTAAATTGGCATCAGAACCGACCGCCTGCTCATATGCCTTTTGTACCTCCTCATGAAGGTCTGCAAACTCAGATGAAGCAGTATACTTAGAAATAAGCTCCATAATATCGTCATCGAGTTCATTCTCGCAGTATGTTCTGTTGAAATTACTGTATACATTGTTTATAAAGAGCTTTCCGTCCTTACCTGTCTCTATATAAAAGAAGTCAAGTGTAGGTGCCTGTGTATCAACTCCCGTAAACTTTATACTGTTTTTAACAGACACAAAGTATGTTCCCTTTTTCAAACCATTCTTGGTGTAAGGTGTGATGTCATTGACCGACTCATAGTACTGGCTGACAACACCAATATAGCTCTTCTCGTTGTCGCTCATAGGTGTCGCAAGCTTGCCAAGTGTATCAAGGTCATCACCCACGTATGCCTTGTAATAATCAGCAAGTAATGTGCTGATATCGTCCTTAGCGTCATTTGTGTAATCCTTTTCAAACTCAAAATCCTTCACCGAAATCTCTGTCTGTGATCCAGCTTCGGTATTGGACTGTCTGCCATTATTGCCTCCTGCGACAACTACTATAAGTATAAGTATGAGTCCTACAAGTACACCTGCTACTCCAACGTATTTTTTATTTTCTGCGCAAAATTGCTTTATATTATCCAATGTTTCCTTGTTAAAAAAGTCCTTCATGTGATTCCTCCATTAACCCAACATATCAAAATCAAAGTATGTGACCGACGCGAATCGAACGCGCACTCGCCGGAGTCGGAGTCCGGAATTTTATCCATTAAACTACGGTCACAAAAAAAGTTACCAACTATTTATATCACATCTTTTACTTTTTTTCAATGTTACTTTTTTCTTATTATAGTCTTTTAGTGTTTTATTATAACTTTTTATGCATACTATTATAATTGATAAAAATTTGACAATATATTTCATTTATCTTATTATTTAACTGTTTGGGCATTATATATTGGAAATTTTTTCCGATATGCCATAAAAATATACCATTTTAATTAATACAATTACTATTTATATAAGGAGCAGTATTATGAGTTTCACATTTTTAAACCAGCTTCCAACTCCTGCACAGATTAAGGAGGAATATCCTCTGTCAAAGGAGCTTACCGAGCTTAAAGCGAAGCGAGATGCAATGATTTCAGATGTTATCTGTGGAAAAGATGATAGATTTCTCGTCATTATCGGACCGTGTTCAGCCGACAACGAGGATTCAGTCTGTGACTATGTCAGCCGCCTGACAAATATTCAGGAGGATGTAAAGGACCGCGTAATCATCATCCCTCGTGTATATACAAACAAGCCAAGAACAACCGGCGAGGGCTACAAGGGAATTGCCTCACAGCCTGACCCTGAGAAGGCTCCTGACATGGTTGAGGGTCTTATCGCCATGAGAAAAATGCACATCCGTGCCATCGCAGAGAGTGGACTCACCTGTGCAGATGAGATGCTTTACCCTGAGAACTGGGGCTATGTTGAGGATCTTCTCTCATATGTGGCAATCGGCGCTCGTTCTGTTGAGGATCAACAGCATCGTCTCACCGTCAGCGGCTGCGATGTGGCCAGCGGCATGAAAAACCCTACAAGCGGTGATTTTTCCGTCATGCTCAATTCTGTTTACGCAGCACAGCACCCACATCATTTTGTTTACAGAGGCTATGAGGTTGAGACATCAGGAAATCCTCTGACTCACGTTGTTTTAAGAGGTGCTGTCAGCAAGCATGGCAACACTATAACAAACTACCATTACGAGGACTTAATCCGTCTGCATGAAATGTACGACAAGATGGATGTTGTCAACCAGGCAGCTATCATCGATACCAACCATTCCAACTCCGGAAAGCAGTTCAAGGAGCAGATTCGTATCGCCAAGGAAGTTATGCACAACAGACAGCTTTCCTCTGATATAAAATCACTTGTCAAGGGTCTTATGATTGAGAGCTATATTGAGGAGGGCAGCCAGAAGATTGGTGAGCATGTCTACGGAAAATCCATCACCGATCCATGTCTAGGATGGGAGGATTCAAAGAAGCTTATCTACGACATTGCAGAAATGAATTCCTAAGCCACAAATTATACACACATTTTTTTACAAAACACAAGCCACAGGAGTATATATCCTGTGGCTTGCATTATTTTGTCGGTTTATTATTTAATCATATTACTATAAGCAAGAACTGCACTGACTGTTTTGGAATCCTGGATTTTCCCGGCATAAATCATGTCGCACAGCTCCTTTAGGGTGTATATTTCTACATCGATTGACTCGGCATCATCCAGATGCTGCTTGCCCTTTTTCAGGTTTTTGGCAAGATAGACATCTACTTCTTCGTCGCAAAAGGCTACTGTTGTGCGAAGTGAAAGTAAAAACGAGATATCATCAGAGCTGTAGCCCGTCTCCTCCTTAAGCTCCCTTTCTGCACACAGTCTGGTATCTTCTCCCACAAAGTCTCTGCAGCCGGCCGGAATCTCTATTGTCTCCCTCTCGAGAGCATTTCTATACTGACGCACCATGATTATCCTGCCGTCATCAAGCACCGGAAGCACTGCCGCAGCGCCCTTTCTGTGTGAGACAAAATCCCATTCCTCAGTCTTACCGTTTGCAAACTGCATTGTATCCTTGTATATATCGAGTATTGAGCCCTTATATACAAGCTCTCTTTTTTGCCGTTTCATTTCATCAATCATTTTTCCTGTTTACCTTCTAAATAATTTAAATTCAGAGTACCGTTTTTATTAGAAATCCACCTCTGTGTCATAATAGCAGCATTTGAGAAGCTTCTCCATCTCCTCCTGGCTTGGCTGGCGAGGATTTGAGCCTGTACAAGCATCAAGGATAGCATTTGCAGCAATCTCAGGAAGTCTCTCAAGGAATACCTCCTCCGGTACAAAGCCCTGCTCTGTTGGATAGCTGTCTGCTCCGTAATTCTTGATGCAGTGTGGGATATTCAGATCATCATTCATGCCACGTAAGTATTTGATAAGAAGCTCAACCTTCTCATCAAGTGTCTCTCCACCCAGTTTCATGAAATCTGCTATTACGCCATAGCGTTCCTTCGCTGTCTCATCCTTTGCATTAAAAGCAATAACCTTTGGCAGATACATGGCATTGGCTGCTCCGTGGATGATATGTGCACCATAATCTGCAAAAGCTGCGCCTGTCTTGTGTGCCATGGAATGAACTATTCCAAGTAGTGCGTTGGAGAATGCCATTCCTGCCAGACACTGCGCATTGTGCATCGCATCTCTCTTTGCCATATCACCATTGTATGAATCAATCAGGTCATGCTGTATCATCTCTATTGCATGGAGTGCAAGCGGATCTGTAAAGTCACTGTTGGCTGTTGATACATATGCCTCGATGGCATGTGTCATGGCATCCATTCCTGTGTGTGCAACAAGCTTCTGTGGCATTGTCTCTGCAAGCTCAGGGTCTACGATTGCAACATCAGGTGTAATCTCAAAGTCTGCGATTGGATACTTGATACCCTTCTCATAATCTGTGATGATTGAGAACGCAGTAACCTCAGTTGCTGTACCTGATGTGGATGAAATAGCACAGAAATGTGCCTTCTTTCTAAGCTTTGGAATACCAAATACCTTGCACATATCCTCAAATGTGATATCCGGATACTCGTACTTAATCCACATAGCCTTAGCTGCATCTATAGGTGAACCACCACCAATTGCTACAATCCAGTCCGGTTCAAACTCAGCCATGGCAGCCGCACCTTTCATGACTGTCTCAACTGACGGATCCGGCTCAATTCCCTCAAAAAGCTTTACCTCCATACCTGCTTCCTTCAAATAAGCCTCGGCTTTGTCTAAAAAGCCAAATCTCTTCATTGAGCCTCCGCCCACACAGATAATAGCCTTCTTTCCCTCAAAGCTCTTTAATGCCTCAAGCGCACCCTTTCCGTGATATAAATCTCTTGGTAATGTAAATCTCTGCATTGTAAAACCCTCCATATGATATTTTAATTATATAGTTTCTCCCTTGTAATATTTATAAATATTGCAGCCATCAAATACTTAATAGTTGCTAAATATTACACTTACCATTTTATAACATTTTACTAATTTTGTCACGTACTATTATCTATTTTTGTGAATACAGGATATCTTATACATATATTTTTATGCAATATATACAATTATCTTCAGTAGTAATGAACAGTTTCCGATAATTTATTTCATACCATAAGCACTACATTGTAAAAATCGGCTGCATTTACGTTTTTATTTTTTACAAAAAAGAAAAGGCTTCATTAAGCCTTTTCAAATGTACATGTTATTATGTCAAACCGACAATACGCTAATGCTCTACTTTGCGTAATCCACTATACGTGACTCACGTATTACATTAACCTTTATCTGACCCGGATACTCTAACTCAGACTCAATCTGCTTAGATATGTCTCTGGCCATGATAACCATGTCGGCGTCGCTGACCTGCTCAGGAACTACCATAATACGAATCTCTCTACCTGCCTGAATAGCAAAAGATTTCTCTACCCCTTTATAACCATTTGTAATGTCCTCTAACTGCTGAAGACGATTTGAATATGTCTCCAAAGTCTCTCTTCTTGCACCCGGACGTGCCGCACTGATTGTATCAGCTGCCTGCACGAGACATGCAATAAGTGACTCCGGTTCAACATCACCGTGATGTGATTCTACTGCATTAATCACAAGTGGTGACTCTTTGTATTTCTTACATAATTCGGCACCGAGCTGGATGTGTGAACCCTCCATCTCGTGATCTACTGCCTTACCTATATCATGTAATAAGCCTGCACGCTTTGCCATTCTGACATCCTCACCAATTTCAGCAGCCAGTAAACCTGCCAGCTGTGCAACCTCGATAGAATGCTTTAACGCATTCTGACCGTAGCTTGTTCTAAACTTCATCTTTCCAAGAAGACGCACAAGCTCCGGGTGAATACCATGTATGCCCACCTCAAGTGTGGCAGCCTCACCCTCTTCACGAATCATATTATCGACTTCTTTTTGAGCCTTCTCAACCATCTCCTCTATACGGGCCGGATGGATTCTTCCGTCAACAATAAGCTTCTCAAGAGCTATTCTTGCAACCTCTCTTCTAATTGGATCAAAGCTTGACAAGATAACTGCCTCAGGTGTGTCATCTATAATCAGATCTACACCTGTCATAGTCTCGAGAGTACGGATATTACGTCCCTCTCTTCCTATGATACGTCCCTTCATCTCATCATTCGGAAGCGATACTACTGAAATAGTAGTCTCAGACACATGGTCTGCTGCACATTTCTGAATAGCTGTAACCACGTAATCCTTAGCCTTACGGTTTGCCTCTTCCTTTGCTTTGTTTTCCATTTCCTTAATCATTTTTGCAGTATCAAGTTTTACATCTTCTTCAATGGTCTTTAAGAGATATTCTTTAGCTTGCTCGGAGGTTAATCCAGAGATTCTTTCAAGTTCCTGTAAACGCTGCTCGTTAAGCTTTGATATTTCAATCTTCTGCTTCTTGAGTTCCTCTTCCTTAACTGCAAATCCGGCTTCACGCTTCTCGATAGCTTCGAGCTTCTTGTCGACATTTTCTTCCTTCTGAACGATACGACGCTCATTACGGGAAATCTCGTTTCTACGCTCTTTGATTTCCTTATCCAGATCATTCTTAGCCTTAATAGACTCTTCCTTGATCTCAAGCATAGACTCGCGCTTCTTTTCCTCCGCAGTCTTTACAGCCTCATCAATGATTCCTCTTGCCTTCTCCTCAGCATTTCCTATCTTGGAGTTAGCAGATTTCTTCTCGTATGAAGCGGCTGCAAACCATACAATCAATGCAGTAATAATAATAGAAACTACAGCAGTAATGATATACGGTAGCATTACAGGAGCACCTCCTTTATTAAATTTTCATTGTATTTCACAAATTACAACAATTAAATTCTATACTTTTTGGTGCAAATTGTCAAGGTAATTGTGACCTCATTGCAGAAAGAATCTGGCTGCTCTTAAAGCCCCTGCGCATAAGAAACTGGTATATCCTGCGAAACTCCTTTTCATCACAGTTATCAGGATCATAGTGTTTCTTTTCAAGCAGCTTTGCTATATGTTTCTCTTCATCAGCAGTGTATTCGCTGTCTATGGCACAATTTATATCATCTCTGCCTATGCCCTTTGCCATAAGCTTCTGCTCAAGCTGCCTGCGGCTTAAGCTGTCCTGATGATACCTGATATATGTGGAAGCAAATCTGTAATCATCAAGATAATGAAAGCTCTTGACATAATCTATTGCTGCATCCACACAGCAATCCGGATATCCGCCCTGTGTGAGCTTTTCCCTAAGCTTTCTTTCACTCCTGTCCATCTGTTCAAGCAGATGCAGTGCTCTCTTTTTGGCTCTCTTTCCTACCACCTCAGTTATCAGCTTTTCGTAATCCGCTTCACTGATAAAGGCTCCCTCCATAATAGAGTACCGCACGGCCTCTGTACGGTACAGCACACATGTCGTGCCATTATCAAAGGTCGTGCGGTATTTGCCTTTACCAATATTCTCATATCCGGTAATCTCTATCATATATAACCCTGCTCACTTATTATTCTTCTGCTTCAGACTTTTCAGAGTCTTCCTGTACTGCAGCATCTTCATCCTCAGGCTGTGTAAAGTAAAAATCCCTTACCTTTGCCTCAAGCATATCAAAAAATGCCGGATTCTCATGGATATAAGTCTTTGCATTCTCACGACCCTGTCCTATCTTGTCTCCCTCGTATGCATACCATGCACCGGATTTGTTGACAATGCCTGCATTTACCGCAAGATCAAGCACATCTCCTTCTCTTGAGATACCCTGTCCAAACATGATATCAAACTCTGCCTCCCTGAAAGGAGGAGCTATTTTATTCTTAACAACCTTTACGCGGACATGGTTGCCGACTATCTCACCGCCCTGCTTGAGTGACTCAGTTCTTCTGACATCAAGACGCACTGATGAATAGAACTTTAATGCCCTTCCACCTGTGGTAGTCTCAGGATTTCCAAACATCACACCTACCTTCTCACGAAGCTGATTGATGAATATAACTATACAATTTGATTTACTGATAACCGCCGTGAGCTTACGGAGTGCCTGGCTCATAAGTCTCGCCTGAAGACCCACATGGGAATCACCCATATCTCCGTCAATCTCGGCCTTTGGTACGAGTGCCGCAACAGACTCGACAACCACGATATCCACAGCGCCGGAACGTACCATTGTCTCTGTTATCTCAAGTGCCTGCTCACCGCAGTCCGGCTGTGAAATATAGAGATTGTCAATATCAACACCTATATTTCTGGCATATACAGGGTCAAGAGCATGCTCCGCATCTATAAAGCCTGCTATTCCGCCTCGCTTCTGTACCTCTGCAACACAGTGGAGTGCAACCGTTGTCTTACCTGATGACTCCGGTCCGTACACCTCAATAATCCTGCCCTTTGGAAGGCCTCCGAGTCCTAATGCAATATCAAGGCTTAACGAGCCTGTAGGTACTGTCTCTACATTCATATTGGCTGAATTGTCACCAAGCTTCATGACAGAGCCCTTTCCGTATTGTTTCTCAATCTGCGCAATGGCAGCGTCTAATGCTTTTAATTTATCTTCCTTTGCCATAATAATCTCCTATCCTCTCGCGAACAAACGTTCGTTCTGTTATTATAATAATACACTTCTATTCAATTGTCAACAAATAAATTGGAATAATTACAGAATCAGATAGCTGCCCGTGCTGCTGTTTGTGCCTCACGCTATACTCTAAAACAGCTATAGCTAAAATACTCAAAAATATACAAATAAAACATAATTAAAAAGACAGTTGCTTTCACAACTGTCTTCATTATACACATAATCTCTCACTAACGTCAAGTCCAAATTCAACCTTGGAATCCTTACCTAGTTTCTTCCAAACTCAGTAAGCACAAGTCCGTCATTTCTATCGAGTGTCATGCCGATGCTCCACTCATTGATGAACAGAAGAAGCGGATTTCCCTTCATGTCGACAACCTTCTTCATATCGCTTGTTCCGTTAATTGTATCTACATTGACCTCATCCTTGTTCTCAATCCATCTGATATGCTCATATGGCAGATTCTCTAGTCTGATCTGCACATTGTACTCATTTTCAAGTCTGAATTTAAGCACGTCAAACTGAAGCACACCGACCACGCCGACTATGATTTCTTCCATGCCGCCCTTGTACTCCTGGAACATCTGGATAGCACCCTCCTGCGCTATCTGTGTGACACCCTTTACAAACTGCTTTCTCTTCATGGAATCAACAAGTGATACCCTCGCAAAATGCTCAGGTGCAAATGTCGGGATGCCCTCAAACTCAAATTTATCCTTTGCTGTCGTGAGTGTATCTCCTATAGAGTATACGCCCGGGTCAAACACACCTATGATATCGCCCGCATATGCCTTGTCCACTATTTTTCTCTCATCTGCCATCATCTGCTGCGGCTGTGAAAGCTTTAGGCTCTTGCCTCCCTGCACATGGTATACCTCCATGCCGGCTGTAAACTGTCCGGAGCAGATTCGCATAAATGCTATTCTGTCCCTGTGATTTTTATTCATGTTGGCCTGAATTTTGAATACAAATGCAGAAAAATCCTCTGAAAAAGGATCAATCATTCCGATGTCAGATTGTCTTGCTGTCGGTGCATATGTCATCTTAAGGAAATGCTGTAAAAATGTCTCAACACCAAAGTTTGTGAGAGCAGAGCCGAAAAATACAGGTGAAAGCTCTCCCTTTGTGACAAGCTCCATGTCAAAATCTGCACTGGCGCCATCCAGCAGCTCAATCTCATCCATGAGCTGGCTTTTAAATTCCTCTCCGATCTCATCGGAAAGAGCCGGATCATCTATATGAATAATCTTCTCCGAGCCCTCTTTTGTACCCTTTAAGGTATCTGCAAAGGTCATGACCTCCTTGCTGTTTCTGTCATACACACCCTTAAACTGCTTTCCTGAGCCTATTGGCCAGTTGATAGGACATGTCGCGATACCAAGCTCTTTTTCGATGTCATCGAGAAGCTCAAACGTATCGTTGGCATCACGGTCCATCTTGTTTATGAATGTAAAAATCGGGATATGTCTCATGACACAGACCTTAAAGAGCTTTCTGGTCTGTGCCTCAACACCCTTGCTCGCATCAATTACCATGACGGCCGAATCGGCTGCCATGAGTGTACGGTATGTGTCCTCTGAGAAATCCTGGTGTCCCGGTGTATCAAGGATATTGATGCAATATCCGTCATAATTAAACTGTAATACAGATGAAGTAACCGAAATACCTCTCTGCTTTTCTATCTCCATCCAGTCCGAAACAGCATGCTTTGCCGTAGCCTTTCCCTTTACCGAACCGGCCTGGTTTATTGCCCCTCCGTACAAAAGAAACTTCTCTGTCAGAGTAGTCTTTCCTGCATCCGGATGGGAAATTATTGCAAATGTTCTTCTTTTTTCTATTTCCTGTCTTAAGTTATCCACTGATATTTCCTCCAAACAAAATCAGAGTATAGTATAGCTTAAAACGGTTTCCATTTCAAGACACTAAAAATTTATGTATCAGTCCATCGTCGATATGACAATATTTGATGCCCCGATATTTGTCTTGCGCTTGATAATGTCCTCTATCTGAGCTCTCTTTTCATCAGTCACATCGTCCTTTCCCACAATCACATCACAGCATTCATCACTGAGACTTACCACAGCATTCTTAAAGCCCTTTGCCTCCAGCATCATCTGGGCATCCTCCTCCATCTGTGCATTTTCTGTCAGTTTCACCATGGCATCGACCGCGCTCTTCTTCTCGGCCTCTGACACTCCTGCATCATCGATAATCTTCTGCAGAGCCTCCTTGTTCTTTGAGCGCACCTGCTCGCGTCCCAGCTTCACCTGTGCCACACACTCCTCGCTCTCTGTGGATGCACTTGTCAGTACCGTTTCGCCGGCATTTAATATTTCCTCTGTCGAGTCTGTCTCAAGCGCAACCTCATCTGATGCCTGTGTATCCTCACATTCCTTAGACTCCTTTGTATCTGCCTTTCCATTTACAGCTTCGATTTCAGTGGAAAGCACATCCTTTGCATTCATAAAGGTATCCCTGTTATCGTAGCTTATGTAACCGACCACTGCCAAAAGAAGTGCAAGTGTCGTAATAATTATCTGATTCTTATGGCTGCCTTTCTTCACTTTTATTCCTCCCTGGATATCATTTTTGCTATTTTTATTTTATGCATGGGCACATCAAATAATGCAGAAACCGCATTAGAAATATCGTTGTTTACCCGTGGATTTCCTCCGCCCTGCGCTACCACAAGCACTCCTGAAACAGTCGGTTTGTCCGTGCTTGTGACATAAGGTACGCTTGCATCCTCGTCATCGTATATGACCGTAGTCTTTTCAATGCTCTCCGAGGTCTCCTTAGTATCCTTATCCACTATCCTTGTGCCATCGTCTGACAGCGTAATCATCACAGATACCTCACCCACACCGTCCATCCTTTCAAGAATACCCTCAAGCTTTTTTTCAAGCAACTTCTCATATTCTTCATCATCGTAGGTGCTTTCACTTACTGACTTAACTTTAGCTTTCTTTTGTGAATTACTACAGGTATTTTTATCCTCTTTTACCGGAAGCACCACAATAAGAAGCAGTACTCCAACAAGTAAAATCACTATGTAGTCAGTTTTCTTCAGCTTCGAAAGCCGTAAACAAATCTGTCGTATCCGCGTCATATTCATACGAAATCCCCTCTATTTTCTTTGTAAGCTCAGCAAATCTCATGTCATATTCATACCCTGCCGCAAGAGGCTTTAGAATAATGACCGCCAAAAACACCCCAAGCATAAACCTAAAGTACCTCCTGTACTGCTCCTTTGGCGTTAAATATGTCATTACCATGAAAAAAAACGCCAGATACAAATAACTCTTCATGCCCTATCAACCTCCCATAAAGCTTGTAGATGCACATACTATCGCAATCACTATAAAAAACAATATAGATGCATCTCTTATCACGATATAATACAGATTTCCTGCCCTGGCAACGGCTTCTATGCCCTCCACAATCCTGTTGTCTGAAACCGGCTGCAGCGCAGCGGAAAGCAATCTGTACATCAGCGAAAAGATTAGTGTTTTTACAAGCGGGGTCAGCACAATGAAAAAAAGCACGATAATCGCCGCCATACCGACACTGTTTTTTATGAGCATCGCACAGCCAAGCATAATTTCACCTGCACCCTGCCCAAGCCTCCCCACACCCGGTATCGCCTGAAAGCTTTTTAAGATAAGGCTTTCCGATATTTTGTCCTTTGCGGGAGCAATCATGGCCTGGACTATGCCTATGCCCGCCACTATCTTTATGGATGCCTTCATTATTTTTGTAACTGCTGATTCAATAAACTCTGCAAGCTTTTCAAGCTTCTTTTCACTAGATACGTGATTGAGTACCTCTAGCACCAGAAACAGATGAATTCCCGGTATGAGCACCAGCTTTATAAGCCACTCAACTACATAAATGAGCACAAATGCCAGCATGTAAAAGCCTGATGCCGAAAATCCTTTTCCGGACGCAAGAAGTACTGTCGCATATGCCGGCACAAGCGCTGTAAGATAAGTCAAAAGCACATCAATACAGCCCTTTGCCACATCAGACAGCACAAAAAAAGATGCCATAAGCATTGATATAACCGATGCATACATAAACAGAAAGCTTACATTGTATACATAATCCTGCCGCCAGAAAATAAGCCTTGAAAACACCATAAAAAGTATCGTATAGCACAGCACATTTATAATAACAGGCCTCACCGCCGCTATCTCATAAAAAAACAGCTCATAAATATACTCACAGATTTTTTCACCGGCCTTTTGATCTCCTGCCAGAATTGCATCCACTATATCCGAAAACGATAGTCTGTCCGGCAGATAATCCTTTGAATATTTTTCAATCTCTGACATATCTATTTTTTCAAGCATCTGCTGCTCAATTTTATCTGTAATTTCGGTGTCCGACGCATACACAAAACACTGTGGCAAAAACACTACAGTCAATATGATTATTATCAAAATATATTTTTTACAAATCAAAACAGCTCTCCAATCAGCTCTATCAGACAAGACATCACCGGAATTGACATCACAACAATTGCTCCCTTCGCAAAAAGCTCTATCTGCGATGCAATTGCGCTATGACCACAGTCCTTACAGATTGAGGATGAAAACTCCGCAATATATGCAATCCCAAGCATCTTTACCATAGTGACAAAAAATGCCGGTTCCACAGGAAGCTTTGAAAGAAGTCCTTTAAAAAACTCAATTGTTGTGCCGAGCCGCTCCAATGCAAAAGCAAAAATTATAGTGCCGCAGGCCACTGAAAGAAGCATTGAAAGCTCAGGCCTGTCACGCTTTAAAAGCACTGCAAAAAATACTGCCGCAATTCCTATTATCCCAATCTTCAACATATTACAAAGAAAACATATCCTGCATTGCCTTAAACAGCTCACTTATATATGGCACAATCCAGAACAATACAATAACAAGCCCGGCCAGACTAAGCAGGAAAGTCATTTCCTCCCTTCCACTGTGTTTTAAGACCTGTCCGAGCACCGTAATCACTATTCCAAGTGCTGCTATCTTAAAAATAATCGAAATCTCCATCATCAAGTCCTTTCATCGCATACAACAATATGTTTAATCGGATTACCACATTTTTATACAAACATTTTTATATAAGCATTATTGATATCATAATCCCTCCCAAAATCCCCACCGGACAAATCACCTTCATTTTTTCAACATAATCTTTCCTGTAAAAATCTATCTGTTTATGTATGTCCAAAGCACATTCCTTAAGCCGCTGCTCCATCGCAGCTGCATTTTTTTCAAAGAATGCACCTCCCATTTCAACTATCATTTTCTTTATTTTTTCATCAGATACCCTGCCCCAAAGCACCTTCTCCCACACAGCCTTCCAGCCCTCCTCCCCGCTTTTACAGCTCCTGTTTGAAAGCACTTCTCCCATTCTCCTGCATCCTTCATTAAACACCTCGCTCTTTCCTCTCATGCTGTTAAAAAACTGTGTCGCCTTCATTCTTTCTCCTGCCAGATAAAATGCCCCCTTTTCAAGCAAAAGCATAAAATCATACAGCATCGCTATATCTGCCTTTTTTCTTTTGCTGTAATCGTTTATCAGCCCCGATACCGCAAACAGTACTATACAAAAGCCTGTAAGCTTCATCATAAATGCTATAGCGCCTCACCCCTTTTTCATCATGGTCTATAAACACAAACCGTTCTATGGCATGTGGCAGAATTTTTCTTCGCAGATCATCTGCATTGGTGCCATGTACACTGCCAAGTATCCTTATTCCGCAACTCACAAGCTGGTTTAGTGCCTCGATATCGCTTTCACCTCCCAGCTCATCCACTGCAATCACATCCGGTGACATAGAGCGCAAAAGCATCCTCATGCCAAGTGACTTCGGACAGTTATCCAGCACATCACTGGAATTGCCTATATCGTTTTGAGCCACTCCCAAGTAGCACGCTGCTATCTCCGAGCGCTCATCAACCACCGACACCTTAAGAGCTTTTTTTCTGTCACAGCCATCTGAAAGTATCCTTATGCAGTCTCTTAAAAATGTTGTTTTTCCTTCTCCCGGCCGTGATATAACCAATGTATTGTAAATGCTGTTTTCATCCCGGATATAAGGCATCAGTGGCATTGCAACGTCCCTTATCTGATGGGCAATTCTGATATTTAAGGACGCTATCTCACTGACTGCTGTAACCTTTCCTCCATCGCAGCCCATCTGCCCTGCAATTCCCACACGATGACCTCCCTCCACTGTAAAATAGCCTGCTGCAAGCTGCGGTGCTATCGCGTGGAATGAATATCCGCTCAGATAATTTATCATCTCCTCAATATCGCTATGTGAGATATACACTCCGGCTCTACATCCTCCCGCAAACATATACTGCACCTGCTTTCCGGCGCGCACCCTGATTTCCTCCAGACCACACGGCATGTACGCTTCTGCCTCAGCCTTCATCTTTTGTGGCAGATAATCAATTATATCCATATTTTTCACCCCTTATCGCCATCGACAGTTATTCAAATTAAAAAAAGGACACAGACGATTCTGATAAATCATCTATGTCCTATTTATATTACATGTCCAATTGTTTTAGAACGTGAAAATTATTATTTTTTACATCCTGTCAGGAGCTGAGAATCCAAGCATATCGATACAAGCCTCAAGTATCTCCTTTGTGAGCACAAGCAGCGAAATATATGACTTCTTAAGCTCTTCATTCTCCTCAGAAAGAATCTTTGTGTCATGGTAGAAGCCGTTGAATGCGTTGGCAAGCTCGTAGATGTATGCACATATCTTGTGTGGTGCAGACTCCTCGTATGCACTCTCAATTGTAGCATTGAACTTTGCCAGAGAGAGCATGAGATTCTTCTGTCCTGCATTGACTGCCGGCATGATTGCATCCTTCAGTGCGCTGATGTTGCCACCCTTTGCCTCATACTTTGAGAGGATTGACTTGATACGCACGATTGTATAAAGGATATATGGACCTGTGTTACCCTCAAAGGATGTGAATCTGTCGATATCAAAGATGTAATCCTTGCTCGCCTGATTAGACAAATCACCATACTTGACTGCTGCAAGCGCTACAGTTTTGGCTGTCTGCTCAGCCTCCGCCTCGTCTATATTTAAATTCTCTTTTTCCTTCTGGTTTTCCTTAATCTTATTGAGCATCTCATCGTCAATTTCCTTGAGGAGGTACTCAAGACGCATTACTCCACCGTCTCTTGTCTTGAAAGGCTTGCCGTCCTTACCGTTCATGGTTCCAAAGCCGATATGTACAAGCTCTGTAGTATCAGGTACTATGCCTGTCTTTCTTGCGCAGCGGAACACCTGGATAAAGTGCATTGACTGACGTGCGTCTGCCAGATAAATCACACGGTCAGGGTTGTTCTCCTTCATACGCATAACAAGTGTTGCAAGGTCTGTCGTGCTGTAAAGTGAAGCTCCGTCAGACTTTAGGATGATACATGGCGGAATCTCCTTTGTATCTGTATCCTCCTTCACATCCACGACCAAAGCGCCCTCACTCATATGTGCAAAGCCCTTTTCCTTCATCATTTCAACCATCCCAGGTACATATGGCTGTGCATCCGACTCGCCCTTCCACAGCTCAAAATGAACATTCAGATTCTCATAATTTCTCTTAAGATCTGTTACAGAGACATTCATGATATGTGAAAGCAGTGCCTGATAGCCTCTCCTGCCTCCCTGAAGCTCTTTTGTGGCAAGAAGTGCTGCTTCCTTGAAGCTCTCATCTGATTTTGACTTACCGCTGGCTGTCGGATAGATATCCTCAAGCTCAGATATGGTAAACGGTGCCTCCTTCGGGTACTCTCCTGTATAGCTCTCATCAAAATAAACGAGGTCAGGCTTTCTCTCGCGAAGCTCTGTGATGATAAGTCCCATCTGAAGTCCCCAGTCACCGAGATGCACATCACCAATCACATTGTGTCCCATGAACTTTGCGATACGCTTAACGCTCTCTCCGATTACTGCTGAACGAAGGTGTCCTACATGAAGAGGCTTTGCAACGTTTGGTCCGCCGTAATCCACTACTATAGTGAGTGGCTTTTTGGCCTTCTCCAAGCCGTATCTGCCCTCGTCATCCTTCATATCGTTCATATATTTTGCCAGAAAAGCGGTATCCATTTTGATATTAAGAAATCCCGGCTTTACTGATTCTACTGACTCAAACATCTCATCTGACTCAAGGAGCGCCGCTACCTTGTCCGAGATCATAAATGGTGCACACTTATACTCTTTTGCCGCTGCCATTGCTCCGTTACACTGGAACTCACAAAGGTCCGGTCTGTTTGAAAGTGTAACCTTTCCGTACTTCTCATCATATCCTGCACTGACGAATGCCTTTGTCACTTCCTCTGATATCAAATTAATCAGTTTTTTCATTGTATTCCTCCTGATATATAGCTGTTTTGCGTCAAACAGCGAATATACTTATATTAGCACACAAATGAATTGCTTTCAATATCAACCGTCATTTTTGCCTTCTGATTAAATATTAACCGGCAACGTAACCTTGCATTTGCACCCCCAAAGGAGTATGATTTCATATGAAAATTTAAAGGAGGTCTTATCAATGAAGATAAAAACTAAACAAATAACGGTTACTGCAATTATGCTTGCAATCTGCCTTGTCAGCCAGTTCTTTAAGAACTTAAGCGTATACATCACAGGTCCGATCATTAATGCAGCTTTAATACTTACCGTACTCTATGCCGGAATGGCATGTGGCATTATCCTAAGCATTATCACACCTGTCACATCATTTTTCATCACAGGAAGTCCTGTTATGGCGGCTATCCCTGCGATGTTTCCATGTATCATGATAGGAAATATCATTCTTGTGGTATGTGTGGGACTGCTTCGCAAAAAATGCGGTAAAGCTGCCGGTTTTCCCGTATCAATTGCAATAGGTGCCATACTAAAGGCTCTTTTCATGGGAATAGCCATTGCACTTATCATTCTACCTGCATTTCTGCCTGCTCCGATGCACAAGATGCTGCCGGTATTACAGCTTCAGTTTTCAGTGACACAGCTTATCACCGCTGTTATCGGAGGTGTATATGCAGTCATAATTGCGGCTGTGCTTAAAAAAACTTCTTTAGCACAGGAAGACTAAATATTCAATTATCTGCTTATGCTTCCAGATATCCGTGCATATTTTTAAGCGCATTTTTCTCAAGCCTTGATACCTGTGCCTGAGAGATATTTATCTCCTCCGCCACCTCTATCTGTGTCTTGCCCTCGAAAAAACGCAGCTTAATAATCTGTCTCGCTCTGTCATCAAGCAGCTTTAAGGCATCGTCGAGAACCAGATTTTTTACCCATGCTTCCTCTTTGTTTTTCTTGTCCGATATCTGATCCATCACATAAAGTGTATCACCACCGTCAGTATATACAGGATCAAAGAGGGAAAGCGGTGTCTGGATTGCATCAAGTGCGTATAGTATATCGTTTTCGGGGATACCGCAATCCTTTGATATTTCTGCTAAGGACGGATCATGCACCAGCTTTCTCGATAGCTTTTCCTTTGATTTAATAGCCTGATAAGCTGTATCCCTGAGGGAGCGCGGAATGCGGTACGCACTGTTGTCACGCAGATACCGTCTCACCTCACCGATAATCATCGGAACAGCATAGGTGGAAAACTTAACACCTATAGTCGGATCAAAATTATCAATTGATTTCATAAGTCCGATGCATCCTATCTGAAATAAATCATCCATATTTTCATTATGGTTTGAAAACCTTCTGATTACCGAAAGCACCAGCCTTAAATTTCCACGAATATACTTCTCTCTTGCAGCCTTATCTCCCTTTTTTATTTTCTCAAACAGTTCTTCTTTTTCATCATCCTTAAGTACCGGCAGTTTTGATGTGGTCACTCCACATATATCAACCTTATATACAGACATGGGAATCCTCCGGATAAATTTCTTTATCTAAAGCATTCCCATTTACAGTAATTTTATTCAATTAATCCGCGTATATAATTCTACAGCACTGCCGCTATTTTTATATCCTTTTCATCCTTAAGTACCAGCACACTGTTGTCTTCAAGCAATGTAACTGTAGGCCTTGAATACTTCTCCGTCACAAAAATTATTTTGGACTTTTTGCCGTTTGTCAAAAGCACAGTGCTTCCGATATATGAGCTTGCAATCTTCTTCAAAAACATCCCTATATACTTCGGATGATACTTTGATATGCCATCATACTCAAAATCTTCTATCACATCAAACGGACACATCCCATCACGGTAACAGCGCTTTGATGTCATTGCATCGTAGACATCGGCTATCGTAATAATGGCTGATATATCATCGATTTTATCTGCTGTATATCCAAACGGATATCCTGAGCCGTCAAACTTCTCATGATGTAAAAGTGCCGCACGCTTCGTACTTTCAAGAATCTTGAAATTATTAAGTATCTCATAGCCATATACCGTGTGCTTCTTTATCACCTCAAACTCTTCCTTTGTGAGCTTTCCCGGCTTCAATAATATCTCATCCGGTATCTTAAACTTGCCTATGTCGTGCAACAGACCTGCCATGGAAATCTCATCCAGCTTTTCTGTATCAAGCCCTGCCCATACACCAATGAGACGTGCAATGATTGATACATTCATGGAATGTGCCATCGTAGATACATCTGTCTGCTTTAATACCTGAAGTGCGTCAAATAGCTCATATGAAGTCTCAAACCTGTCAAAAATCTCTACCGAGTCCCTGATGAGCGTATTCTTATCCGGGATGATATTCCTGTATAGTATGTCATTCATATATTCATGCAGGTTATCGATGGAATCACGGTATTTTTCCTTAATGATGGCATATTTTTTATTCCATTCTTCTTTTTCCTGTGCTGAGCTTCCCTCAACATAAACCGAAGCTATATTGTAGAATCCAAACTTTGCTATATCAAATGCCGATACAGCCTGATGTCTTTTAAGGATAAGCTGTCCCTTTGGCGAAAACACATCTACAGCCGTAGTCATTCCCTCTTTTAGTTCATTAACCTTTATTTCTCTCATAATACTGTTTCTCTCTTGTCATTTATCTTCTCACTTGCACTCATTATATCATGAAGCTTTGCTTCATGATCAACATTCGTCGTTCGCCGAATGCATAAATGCATTCTTCTCACTTGCACTCATTATACCACAATTTCTCTAAATGGGCACTGACTTTATGTACTTCTTGACATTCAAAGCATTTTTTGTTAACATAGCAAGGCGAAAATAAATACGTCAGTTCGAAACCTTCCTGACGTAAAACAAAACTAAAGGAGAACTAAATATGAGAAACAAAAAAGTATTATTTGCAGTACAGGCAGCTATGATTGCAGCACTCTATGTTGTGCTCACGTATATCACCAATCTGCTTGGTCTCGCATCAGGCACCATTCAGGTACGCTTTTCTGAAGCGCTTTGCATCCTTCCGGTTTTCACACCGGCAGCCATTCCTGGGCTTTTTATCGGATGTCTGATTTCCAACCTTATCACAGGCGGCATCATCTGGGATATCATCTTCGGAAGCATCGCTACACTGCTCGGCGCACTCGGCACTTACTTCCTTCGAAAGAAGAAGTTTGTATACACCCTGCCACCGGTCATCGCAAACATTATTATCGTGCCACTCGTGCTCAGATACGGATACGGTTTTACGACTGTATACAAGGGTGTTGATATCTCTCTTGTTTTCAATGCAGTTACAGTCGGAATCGGTGAGATCATATCAATATGTGTACTTGGAAGCCTGTTAAAGGGAATACTTTCAAAATACAGAAATGTCATTTTCAAGCAGGACGAGGCGTAGTTACATACATAGCACTTTCAATAAGCTGCGCGTCATAAAATAAAAAGCTCTGTGTCATACACTTATATGTATGCACAGAGCTTTTTACTTTATTACTTTAATATGCTGTGATTACATTCTATCTATCCCACTTATCACACAGCGCATTTATCTGGTCTGCAAACTTGCTCAAGTCCTTATTCGCCATACCCTGGCACTTCTGGATAACTGATACAAGCCTCTGGCCTGCTGCCACAAGACGGTCAAATATAGTCTTCTCTCTGCTTGCCATGCCATATGCAGCCTTTTTCTCCACAAGCTTGCGGGAGCCATCTGCCACCTTCTGATTCGTGATAAGGTCATAGGCATCACCACTGTACGGTGCCACTGCATCATAGCCGAAGGTCTCATGCACGTGGTTTGCAAAGGACTCTGCTGTAGACTCCTCTCCATGGACTATAAATACATGCTCCGGCTTGTTTTTTATTGCGCCAAGCCACTCTGTAAGCTGATTTTTGTCTGCATGTCCACTGATACCCGGCAGATTTACTATGCTTGCCCTTACTTCTATTTCCTCACCAAAAAGCTTCACCTTTTTAGCACCGTTTAAAAGTGCATAGCCAAGCGTTCCCGGAACCTGATATCCTACAAACAAAACTGTTGAATCACTTCTCCAAAGATTATGCTTTAAGTGGTGTCTGATACGTCCGGCCTCACACATACCCGATGCTGAGATGATAACCTTTGGCTTCTTATCGAAATTAATCATCTTTGACTCATCCGATGATACTGCCACACGAAGTCCGGGGAACTTGATTGGATTGATGCCTGCCGAAATAAGCTCCATAGCCTCCTCATCAAAGCAGTCCGATACATTCTCATGAAATACATTTGTTGCCTCAACAGCAAGGGGGCTATCGATGTAAACCTCAAAATTCGGATGCTCCGGCAGCAGATTCTCAGTCTTTATACGCCTGATAAAGTAGAGCATCTCCTGTGTCCTGCCCACTGAAAATGCCGGGATTACCAGATTTCCGCCTCTTGTAAATGTCGCATTGATGACCTTTGAAAGTTCAACCGCGTAGTCAGGCGGCGTATCATGCAGACGATCGCCATATGTAGATTCCATAACCACATAATCAGCACTGTCCACATACTGAGGATCCTTGATGAGCGGCCTGTTGTGATTTCCGATATCACCTGAAAAGACAATCTTTTTGGTCACATTCTCCTCAGTCACCCACATCTCAATGGATGATGAACCAAGCAGATGACCTGCATCCACAAATCGTACCTTAAGCCCCGGGCATATCTCATACACACTGTTGTAATCACACGGTGTAAAGTGCTGCATGACATTCTGTGCATCCTCCACATTGTACATAGGAGTCACCTCAGGTCTTCCGGCTCGTCTTGCCTTTCTGTTCTTCCACTCCGCCTCAAATTCCTGAATATGTGCAGAATCCTTTAGCATGATGTTACATAAATCTGTTGTCGCCTTTGTCGCAAAAATGGTGCCCCTGAAACCATGATTGTATATGAGTGGCAAAAGACCTGAGTGGTCAATGTGTGCGTGTGTGACAAACACATAGTCTATGAGTGAAGGATTGACCGGTATCTCCTGATTCACGTACAAATCAGCTCCCTGCTCCATTCCACAGTCAATAAGTATATGTGTGTCCCCAAATGTCAGATAGTGACAGCTTCCAGTAACCTCTCTGTCAGCACCGATAAATTCCAATACCATACTACCATCTCCTATTCTGTTTTATAATAAAAATATTATATCACACTTATGCCATTTTCTGTATTTCTTTCTTCAATCTTTCCATTATTTTTTTTTCGAGCCTTGATATGTATGACTGTGAAATTCCCAGAATATCTGCCACCTCCTTCTGCGTCAGCTCCTTATTCTCCACACGGTTTACTCCAAATCGAAGCTCTATTATCTGTCTTTCACGCTCGTTCAATGACAGCATGGCTTTTTTTAGCAGTGAAATCTCAACCTCAGTCTCAAGATCCTTATATATGACATCCTCATCCGTCCCCAGTATATCTGATAAAAGCAGCTCATTTCCGTCCCAATCCGTGTTTAGTGGCTCATCAAAAGATACCTCAAGCTTCACTCTGTTGTTGCGGCGCAGATACATAAGAATCTCATTTTCTATGCATCTGGATGCGTATGTGGCAAGCTTTATTTTCTTCTCAGGATTGAATGTGTTTATCCCCTTTATGAGACCAATTGTGCCAATTGATATAAGGTCCTCCACGCATACTCCCGTGTTTTCAAATTTTTTAGCCAGATACACCACAAGCCTTAGATTGTGCTCTATAAGCTGCTTTTTTGCCTGTTCCTTTGACATTGCCACATTTTTATCCACCAGTGCAATCAGACAGCACTTCTCCTCATCTGTCTCAAGCGGAGGCGGCAGCACCTCCGTCCCTCCTATGTAAAACACCTCATTTGTGTGCGGCTTATTTCCCCAGAGTATTTTCCATACCCGTTTTATTACTAAAAACAGCTTCATTCAAAATCATATCATATGCATTGTCCTCAAATAAACTATCCGATGCTCTTCCCACCAGCACATTATGTAAAATCAGCTTACCATTTCCCTTCATGACTGTCATCTCATCAAATTCACACACTTTAATGCTCCCACCATCATTTCCCAGGCTCTTGTACGGCACATCAAAAAAGCTGACATCTTCTCCTACAATATCAAACAATGCACTCCCGCCTATGTGCACCGGAATCTGCTGTGGCTGTTTTTTTAGCAGATTTCCCGTATCATACAAGGCTGTGGCACAAGCTCTTTTACCATCCTTTAAAAGTGTGACCCTATATAGTCTTCTGCTCTCATTACTTCGCTCACAGAAGCACTTTAACACTATGTATGATATGACAAAACCAAAGCATATCATAACTGTCGCATCAGAGCTGAAAAAGCTGTCCAGAGCTGTTACTATGCCTCCGGTCAGCACTGTTACAAACATACATAGTGCAAAAAGTCTTAGAAACGGGATTTTTCTGCCAGCCTGTCTGCCTATTGCAAGCCTTGCCGCAAGCGGTACGACCACCAGAACAGAGGTCCATTTATAAAACGCATAGCTGCCTGCCAAAAGAAGCAGTACACATTCACATACCGATGCGCCCACTGCAGAAGCAATCAGACGTACCACCTTCCCGATCAACGGGATTTTTAGCATATATATGACAAATATAAGTATGAGACAGTTGGTGATAAATGTACGAAGAAGAAAAATATCGAGATAAAATGCATAGATAATTTTTCACCTCACTTTCACAGACAAGAATAGCGTAAAAGCAGGTTTTTAAGTGCCGTAATATGTCGACAATAATCAAAAAGACATGCAGCCAAAAAGCTGCATGTCCTATAAACTATCGTCTTGAATTCTTAAGGAAATCCGGAATATTAATCTCTACAGGCTTAACCGTGCTCTCAGGCTGGCGTGGCTTCTGGATACCTGTATATGCATGTGCAGGTGCTGTCTGCTGTGGCTGGGCAGCTGTATGAAGTCCTGCTGTTGCTGTGGACTGTGTTCCCATGCCTGAAACAGGTCTTGCAGCTGTCTGATTCGGATATACCATACGGTTTTGCATACCGCCTGCCATTCCTGCACCAGTCGCTGCCTGCTTGCCCGGCATATCTATCTTCTCTGAAACATCCTCCAGTCCTGTAGCAATAACAGTGATAGAAGCCTGATCAGTCATGCTCTCATCAAACTTGGCACCAAAGATAATATTGGCATTCTCTCCTGCCAGATCCTGTACGTAGCTTGCTGCATCGTTTGCATCCATAAGGGAGATATCTCCTGAGATATTGATAATGACATGTGTTGCACCATTTATCTTTGTTTCAAGAAGAGGTGAAGCAACCGCAAGCTTAACAGCTTCGATAGCCTTATCATCCCCCTGTGCACTACCGATACCGATATGTGCCATACCCTTGTCCTTCATGACAGTCTGTACATCTGCGAAGTCAAGGTTGATAAGTGCAGGAAGATTAATAAGATCAGTGATTCCCTGAACTGCCTGCTGCAATACCTCATCTGCCTTCTTGAGTGCATCCGGCATTGTTGTGCGACGGTCTACTATCTCGAGAAGCTTATCATTTGGAATGACAATAAGTGTATCAACGCTCTCCTTAAGTCTCTCTATTCCTGAAACAGCATTAATCATTCGCTGCTTTGCCTCAAATTTGAATGGTTTTGTAACAACACCAACTGTAAGTATGCCCTGATCCTTTGCTATCTTTGCAACAACAGGAGCTGCACCTGTACCGGTTCCGCCTCCCATACCGCATGTGACGAATACCATATCAGCGCCCTTTACTGCTGCCTGAAGCTCCTCTGCGCTCTCCTCAGCGGCCTTCTGACCGATCTCAGGCTGCGCACCTGCGCCGAGTCCCTTTGT